>Ga0247608_10000435_pt1 | contig 68359 bp, 42 predicted proteins | sample 176DNAGHGlowgp2_FD_193490 | JGI IMG/M metagenome (GOLD analysis project Ga0247608, IMG submission 193490) | Sheep rumen microbial communities from Palmerston North, Manawatu-Wanganui, New Zealand - 1766 DNA GHGlow gp2 | ecosystem: Host-associated > Mammals > Digestive system > Stomach > Rumen ... | reverse complement strand
GAGGGGAACTCACCAATCTGCTCACCAGCGAGGTCATCCTCGAACATCACTACTGAGCCACGCACGAAGTCGCTCTTGACATTCTTGGTGTCGTTCTTGTAGTCATCAACAGCAGCCTCGTCCTCGTCGTCGTCCGCATCGTTGCTCTTGGAACTCTTCGACTTCTTGCTTGACTTCTTGCCGTCGAGGACACTGTCCAACGCTCCGTCGGTCTCTCGTTCCACCTTGCTTTCCACCTTGCGCTCCACAGCATTCTCAGCGGCTTTTACCGCTCTATCCTTCAGTCTGTTCAGGAATCCCTGAGCATTCACGTTCACTGCGAAGGCCACCAGCACCACAAGCATTAAAACAACTCTTTTCATAATCAAATCTGTTTAATGGTGAAAAATATATTTATCGGGGACAAAGATACGGATAATATTTGAAAGTTCCAAACAATTTACTATCTTTTTATCAAAACAGGGCGAAACGGCACAAAAAAGGCCTTGCAATGGAATCACTGCAAGGCTCTCTGTTTTTCAGCAAATCGCTCGGATTTAGAAAGCGTAGGCGATACCTGCCTGGATGACAGGACCGTCGTATTTCATCTCAATGCCTTGCTTTGTCTTCTTGTTGCGCTGATACTTAGCGTCGAGATTTACCTTCACGTTGTCGGTCAGGAAATACTCGATACCGGCACCAACCTGGAAACCAAAGATGGACTGCTGCTTACCAAAAATATCCTTTATGGCACTTCCGTGGGTGATGCCAATGTTTGCACCGGCAAGGGGATAAACCTTCACCTTGTCGGCAACGGGAATCAGATACTGCAGGCTCAGGTCGATATCCATCACACCAGCATCGTCCTTCTTGAACCAGAAGTTGTAGGCAGCCTCAGCACGGAGGTTCTCAACAAACTCATACTGCAGTTTTGCACCTACTCCGAAGGGATTGTAGTGATTGCCATAAAGGGCAACACCAGCATTAGCACCGATAGCAAACTGTCCCTGAGCAAATGCGCCGACGCTCATGAGCATCATGGCGGCAATCATCATTAACTTTTTCATACTCAATAAATTTAAAAAATAAATAATAGAATTATACAAATATTAATATTACTGGGTGCAAATATAAATAAATTTTTAATAACTGCTTCTATTCTGGTCGATTTTATAAGATTTTTTAAGATTTGCTGAGCGGACATACTATAAAATGAGCCTCGGCTGACTGCTGAGGCTCGTTTGCTTATAGAGTGACGGTGAGCCGTTTCAGGTCCTTGTCCTGCGAACTGGTACCGTAGAGGATCTCGTACTGGCCAGACTTGGTGCGCATGGTGTTGGTCTGGGCATCCCAGAACTCGAAACTCTTGCGCTCTAACTTCAAGTTGGCTGTGACGGTCTGTCCTGCCTTCACGTCGACACGCTCGAAGGCACGGAGGCTCTTCAGCGGGCCCTCCTTGTCGGAGAGATCGCGGATGTAGAGTTGCAGAGTCTCGCTGCCGTCACGCCTGCCGGTGTTCGTCACGGGGATGTTAAGGGTGAACGCGGAAGTCTCGGAGCCTTTGGTGAGGTGCGCCGACAAAAGATATTATTTAACACTATCCCTTAAATTTTAAACTACAGCGGTGTGAGCCGTGGGGTGATGAAGGCCACCAGTAATGGCGGCAGAGCCAGAACGCCCCTTTTTCTATTTTTCCTTTATTATTTATTGGTGTCCGATAAATCTTAAATAATTCGCCGAAAATTTTGCACTTTCGTTTTTTTTATCTATTTTTGCAAACGAAAAATGAAGTGTGGAGACGGAGAATTCACGATAACAATTAAAGACAGGATCGTTGAAGGTAAGGCCACCAGTAATGCGGCAGAGCCAACCTCTGTCTGATAGAAGGAACCACAGTTATGAGTTATAATAAAGGAAAAAAACTGCTTTCTGAGCGATTCTACTTGACATGGGCTGGAGAACAGATGTTCTGGACAGTCAGAATGACACTGAAGATGAGGGGTCCTGTTGACGGCGATTTATTGCGTCAGGCAGTAGAATCAACGCGCCAGCGTTATCCATATTATCAAGTGAAACTCGGCATTAGAAAAGATACTGAAGGTACGGAATATTTCGTGTACGAAGACAACAGTGAGCCGTGGGTGGTAAACGAAGGGGAAGAACCAGTGAGACTGATTGGCCCAGAGTCGAACAACCATCTGCTGGCATTCTGTTATTGGGACAAGTACATCGCATTAGATTTCTTCCACTGCCTGACCGACGGCACAGGAGCCTACAACATCCTCCGCACCTTGCTTTACGAATATTCTCGCCGCCGCTATGATGCGACGCTGAGTCGTGAAAGAATAACATTGCCAAAGGGTGTTCATGTGGAGCGTATTCTTACACCTGAAGGAATGAATATGGCGAACATTCGTGTGGCTGGCGACACTATCAGCCCTAAGGAATGGGAAGACCCTGCAGCACAGGCTAAGCCCGACCACCTGGACCCGCTGCCCCTCCTGAAACGGCCGCGCTGCATCAATCTATCGACACAGGCCAAGACAACGGTAAACGAGGCTGTGGAAACCATCAACATTCTTGTTGAAGAGCAAGAGATGATGAAGTATGTGTCCTCAGGCGATACTTCGCCTGCTACGCTCGTGTCGTTATTGCTTACCCGTGCCATTGCCCGTTTGCATCCAGACACGACGGAAGGTGTGCCGATGGTGGCACTGGCCATCAACCAGCGTCCTGCCCTTGGCTGTCCGCAGGCCGGCCAAACACTGGCATCAGCACTCCGCCTGACCCTGAACGATGAGATGCGAGGGATGGATCTTGATACGCAGAAGACCATATTCCGAGGCATGGTGGCTCTACAGTCGAACGCAGACAATGTCATTGAGAATTTCTGGCAAACTCAGAATACACAAGACATGTTCGAAAAAATTTCCACCCTTGAGGAACGCCATCAGGCAATGGCCAAAGCCTATAGTGTCGTAACATCAGCAGCCACAACCTGTGTCAGTTACGTCGGCAAAGCCAATCTGGGTGCAGCCGAACAATATGTCAGCGAGATGTACACAGAGGCCTATACGCCGTATGCCCTCACCATTGAGATGAGTGCCGTGGGCGGCACCTTCTGTATCAGCCTGATGCAGCGGTTTACTGATGACACGTATCTCGACGCTTTCTTAGACGAATTCAGACAGATAGGCATGGCCTATCGTATTGCTACGCGCCATCCGATGATAGTGGCACCCATAGCAGACTATCGGGCGTATAGGAGCAATAACTAAAGTGTAACAGAGTCCCTCCTGTTACCCATGCCCCCCCGATTCTCCTAAGGTGAAAAGGGATGGCGAGGATTGACTTTTCTGCAGAAAAATTTGGTCGTTTAGTTTTTTTTCCTAACTTTGCAATCAACAAACCAAGTAAGCTATAAAATTATGGAATTATGAAGAGGAAAAAAATACCAATCCGCAAACTACTGTTGTCTTCTTTGTTTGCCTTGACATTGCCTGTTCAGGCTGCAGACGTGAGGACAGTGACGCTCATGGTGAATGGGGAACCATTGGTCATCCCGCTGAATCAGAATCCCGTCATCACCTACTCTAACGATGCACTTCACATCACTACCAGCGAGTCATCGACTCCTATTGATGTGCCAGTCAGTGAGATTACCGCCTTTGACTTCAAGGGAGCACCCAGTAAGGCCGATGCCAATGCTGACAATGCTGTGAACGCTGCCGACATTGTGGAGTTGGTGTATGCCATGATGGGTAAACCGAGTGACAGGTTTGAGCAGGCGGCGGCTGACGTGAACGGCGATGGGGTGGTCAATACCGCCGATATCGTGGAGATCGTCAACATGCTCATAAAACAATAAACGAGACAATTATTCATTCAGTTAACAATATCTTTAAACAAACATAATTATGAAGAAGAGATTTTTCCTGTCGCTCATTGCGGCAATCGTCTTAACATTCAGTGCAAGCGCACAAAACAATAATACTTATAGTATGGTTCTCACTTTGGCCAATGGTACTACCGTTACCATAGGACCTAACGAACTGCAGAACATTTCCTTTAATAATGGTGAGGTGAATTTCTCCGGTCAGAGCATAGAAAGTCTGGTGGAGTCTGTCAATGCCAATAAGGAGAATATCGAAATGCATTCCGCTCAGATTGAAAGAGTAGAGAGCCTGGCTTGGGGCCTAAAAAAGCAACATGAAGCTGAAGTCTATGAATTGTCTAATAGGTTAAAAGAAAATATTGAAATGCTATTAACAAAAATTAAAGATCTTGAGGCTATGGTGGATAAACTGAGTTCTGGTGGGGAGTAACAGTTAATTCGTTTAATGACAACAGTGATGCGAGTTAGGTAGCTCGTAAGAGGCCCACTACTCTAAGATAATCCCCGAAAGTCCTTTCGGCTTTCGGGGATTATTTATTTGTTTATTGGATTTCAGTGACGATGGGCTTCAGCAGATCCTTGTCCTGCGAACTGGTACCGATGAGGATCTCATACTTGCCAGGCTTCACTCGCATGGTGTTGGTCTCTGCATCCCAGAACTCGAAACTCTGGCGATCTAACTGCAGTTTGGCGGTAACCGTCTGTCCTGCCTTCACATCGACACGCTCGAAAGCACGGAGGCTCTTCAGTGGGCCGTCGGGATCCTGCAGGTTGCGGATATAGAGTTGCAGGATCTCCGTGCCGTCACGCTGACCCACGTTCTTCACGGGGAGAGAGATAGAGAAGCCGGATCCAGAGGTTCCGGATATTGCGGCTTCGCCCAACTCGAACTGAGTATATGACAGACCATAGCCGAAGGGGAAGAGGGCATCGGTGAAGTAACGATAGGTGCGGCCCTTCATCGAGTAGTCCTCGTAATCAGGCAGTTGACTGCTGTTCTTGTAGAATGTCACAGGCAGTTTACCGCTGGGGTTGTAGTCGCCAAAGAGCACGTCGGCAATGGCGGTGCCACCCTCCTGACCGGCATACCATACCTGTACGATGGCCTCGCAGGTCTTGGTTTCTGGTTCCAGTGCGATGCAGGAGCCGGAGCAGTTGACGAAGATCACCTGCTTGCCAGCCTCCTTCAGTGCTTTGAGGAAGTCGCGCTGCACTTTGGGGAGTTCGATGTTGGTACGGTCGCCTCCCTTGAAGCCGTCGATGTTGACAGGCATCTCCTCACCTTCGAGGGCTGCAGAGATACCACCCACGAAGATTACCTTGTCGATGCCCTTGAGTTGGGCGATGATCTGCTGGTAGTCGATGGTACGCTCCTTGGCGACGTTGATCTTCAGGTTGGCGTTCCATGTCTTCACAAACTGGAACCGTACCTCGATATTGTAACTCTTTCCCTTCTCGGCCTGGATGGCAGTGCGGACAGGAGTCGTGCGCCAGGTGTGCTGACGGAACTTCTGTTCACCGTTGATATAGAGTTCGAAATGTCCGCAGCCCTCTACGTTTACCACATACTCGCCCGACTCCTTAGGAGTAAAGACGGTCTCGTATTTGGCAGAGAAATCCTCAATCTGCACGCCAGGGGCGAAGTTGTGCATGCCTGCGGTGGTGACAGCCAGCGGCGTGGTGTAGTACTGCGTGGTTACGGGCTTACCCTCCATTTCCGTATTGTTCCAGAAGGTACCCTTCAGACCCTTCTTACCACCCGACTCACACTGAGAGGCCAACAGACAGTCGAAAATCTGGTCGTAGGTCAGGTCACAGCCTTTCTGATAGACGAGTTTCTTCTGCTTGGCCTTGATGCCGTCGAGGATGGTGACGGTATGGTTGGGCATACCGTTGTAGTTACCCCACATCATTGGTGCATCATCAGCATTGGGACCAATCACGGCTATCTTCTCCGCATTCTTCTTCAAGGGCAGGATATTGTTGTTGTTCTGCAACAGCACGATGGTCTGACGAGCCATGTCGAGGGCAATCTGCCGATGCTCCTTGGAGTCCATGGCAGAATAAGGGATCTTCGACCACTCCACCAGTGAGGGATCGTCCATTTCACCCAGGTCGAAACGGCCTTCGAGCAGACGGATGACATGCTTATCGACCTCAGCCTCGGAGAGCAAGCCTCTCTTTACGGCCTCAGGGATGCTCTTATAGGCATAGTCGAAGCCGCACTCCACGTCGGTACCTGCCAGCACAGCCTTCGAAGAACCGTGGACGGCATCCGACGAACTCTTGTGGTTCATGTGGAAGTCGGAGACAGCACCGCAGTCGCTGACCACGAGGTACTGGAAACCCCATTCGTCACGCAGGATCTGCTGGAGCAGACGGGTACTGCCGCAGCAGGGATCGTCGTCGAGACGCTGGTAGGCGCACATCACCTCGCGCACCTTCGCATCTTGTACGAGAGTCTTGAAGGCGGGCATGTAGGTCTCCCAGAAATCACGTGCAGACACATCGTTGATGTTCACCGTATGGCGTGTGTACTCTGGACCGCTGTGGACGGCATAGTGCTTGGCACAGGCCCAGAGTTTACGGTACTTCGTATCCTCAGGCCCTTGCAGACCACGTACCACCTGCACACCCATCACAGAGGTCAGATAGGGATCTTCGCCGTAGGTCTCCTGTCCGCGTCCCCATCGGGGGTCACGAAAGATATTGACATTCGGTGTCCAGACAGAGAGGCTGTGGAATTTCTCATCCTCGCCCTTCTGTTCAATCATACGACGGTTGTACTGGGCACGGAACTCCGTGCTGGCTGCATCGAACACCTTATATAATAATGCAGGGTTAAACGACGAGGCCATCGCTATCGGCTCGGGAAATACGGTGACGTTGCCCATATTGGCAGCACCATGCAAAGCCTCGCTCCACCAGAAGAACTTCTTGATACCGAGACGGGGGATAGCCGGACTCTCGTCGAGCATCAGCATGGCCTTCTCTTCAAGGGTTAGACGACCACAGAGATCCTTGGCGCGCTCCTTGGCGCTCAGGTTCGGATTCTGATACGGCAGTGTCTGTGCAGTCACACTCAGGCTGACGCACAACACAAAAGAAAGGGATAATAAGTAATGTTTCATTTTCTATATTGTTTGGTAAATTCTATTTGGTTCAGATAAACGTTCGCGTCTGAAAACAACAACGGGGCAATAGAAACGCTTTTCATTGCCCCGAAGTAGGAAAAACTACTAACTACTAATACTAATATAACTAAAACAATTCTATTCTGTCATTTTGACGCTGCAAAGATACGGCAAAATAGTAACATCCTATTTGTTTTGCGTTACATTTACTTTCGCGTTTGTTTCAATCGTTTCCGAGGTTACAAATAATATTATTCCCTGCAACAGTTTCGATATCGTACTCGTAGACCTTACGGATGGGAAGTGTCTCGAAAGTAGAAAGTTCCGCAGACCTGAGCGGCTGCTGGATGTCGGCAGGACGCAACAAATCGTTGGGACAATCACCCTGAGCAGGTTTCAGACCCTTGCCCTTCAACGGCACATAGGAACGCAGACGGAGCGTGCCACCGATAGTGGGACGGATCACCGCCTGTTGGAGTTTGCCTTCACGCCACTTCATATCGACCGTGAAACCGCCACGGGCCTGCAAGCCCTTCACCTCGCCGCTGGCCCAGTCGTCGGGCAGGGCAGGCAACAGATGGACGGCACCGTCGTGACTCTGCAAGAGCATCTCGCAGACACCGGCGGCACAGCCGAAGTTACCATCGATCTGGAACGGCGGGTGCGCATCGAAGAGGTTCGGATAGGTACGTCCGTCAGGATGGCTGCGCATCGAACGGTCGTCCGGCAACAGATGCAACATGTTCTTGATGATCTTGAAGGCATGGTTGCCGTCGAGCATACGCGCCCAGAAGTTAATCTTCCACCCCAGACTCCAACCCGTCGCCATATCGCCACGCTGGTTCAGCGTATTGGCAGCAGCGGTGAAGAGGTCAGGATGCGAATAGGGAGATATCTGATTCGAGGGATAGAGACCATAGAGATGGGAGATATGACGGTGCTCGTCCTTGGGGTCGTCGCCATCAATCATCCACTCCTGCAACTGGCCATAACGACCAATCTGCATCGGCGGCAGGCGTTTCAGGGCTGCACTGAGCGGTGCGAGTTCTGAGTTGTCCTTACCCAGCACCTTCGCGGCAGCGAGGACTTGTGTGAAGACATCGAAGATAATCTGGTTGTCCATCGTGGAACCAGCCGTCACCGTGGTGCGCTTACCCAACGGGCCATGCTCTGGCGAGACGGTAGGCACAGACACCAGCCAACCGGCGGCATTCTTCACCTCACCATTCGCGGGATAGGTCTGCAGATAGTCCACCAAGAAGTCAGCAGCCCCCTTCATCACATCGTAGTATTGAGCCAGGAAATCCTTGTCGCCCGTATAGAGGTAGTGCTGCCAGATATGCGTTGTCAACCAGGCACCGCCTGTTGGGAACATACCCCACGTGGTGCCGTCGATAGGACCAGACACACGGAAGAGGTCGGTATTGTGATGGGCCACCCAACCCTTGCAGCCATACATCTCCTGCGCCGTTGTTGCACCCGTCTCACTCAGGTCGCGGATCATCGAGAAGAGCGGTTGCTGCGTCTCAGCGATATTGCCCACAAGGGCAGGCCAGTAGTTCATCTCAGCATTGATATTGATGGTGTACTTCGCATCCCAGGGAGCATTCACCTGTGCATTCCAGATACCTTGCAGATTGGCAGGCTGTCCACCAGGCTGAGAACTTGAAATCAGCAGATAACGGCCATATTGCATCATCAGCGACACCATATCGAGGTCGGTGGGATCCTTCTCAAAGGCAGCGAGGCGCTGGTCTGTGGGAAGGGAATAGGCATTCCTAGGAGTCCTAGGATTGCCTAGGCTAAGGCTGACACGGTTGTATTGCTGTTGGTATTTCTGGATATGGCTCTTCAGTAACTGCTTATAGGACTTCTGGACGGCCAACGCCAGACGCTGGTTATTCTTCTTCACTGGAGTGCCGTTGATATCGTGGTAGTTCACGAAGTTGGTGGCGGCAGAGATATAGATGGTAGCAGTGGTGGCATCATCCACCTCTATCGACTCCAAATTGCGCTTCACCTCACCATCTGCCTGCACCAGGATACGGCACTCGGCCTTCAGACCCGCCTTGATGCCTTCGTGGTCAACACCATCGACAATGGCAGCCAGTTCGTTGACGGTACCCTTGATACCCTCGTGGGAAGAAACGGTAAACACCTGTGCCTGCAACGGTGTCGTGAAATTCATGTCAAACTCCAATTCACCTTTCTTGCTGGCCTTCAACTGCACGATGATGACACTATCCGTCTGCGAGGCAAAGACGGTACGCTCGTACTTCACACCATCACTTTTATAAGAAGTGGTGGCAAGAGCAGTGCTTAAATCCAGTTCACGATGATAGTCGCTGACATCCTTGTGTTCCAGTTTCAGTTTCAACGAACCCAAAGGCAGGTATTTCATGCCATGAGGACCCTTGAAGAAGTACTTGTCGATGAGGGCATGCGCCTCATTCTCCTTGCCATCGTAGATCAGTTGTCGCACACGAGGCAGGTAGGCCTTCGCCTCGGGACTGTTGTTATTGTGGGGCGAACCGCTCCAGAACGTCTCCTCATTCAGTTGGATCTCCTCGGTATCCGTCCCGCCATAGACCATCGCTCCGAGGGTGGAGTTGCCCACGGGCAAGGCCTCCAGCCACTGACTGGCGGGCTTGTCGTACCATAACTTGTGCTGCTGTGCCGTTGCTGATAATGCTGTCAGACAGACGGCGAATGTGATGAATAGTTTCTTCATATTTATTTGTTGATTATGATTTCCTGTCCTTGATAGTTGATCTGTTTCGTGGTGCCATCAGGCCAAACCACGGTGAATGTCCTCGACGTGAGCATACCAGGATAGTTACCCTGGCGAGCACCGATGATGAGCGTCTTCTTGGCATTGTTCCAACGGAAGGCAATAGTGCTGTAGATACCTTTCTCGTAGTTGTAACTGTCGCCCTCGTCCTCATAGAGGGTGAACGTACCATCAGCACCTGGGTAGATGCGAATTTCCAAATTATCCCACGCCTTCTCGCCCACATACTGCATCTCAGGGCCGAGGGGCAGGATACTGCCTGCACGGACGAACATCGGCACGCGGTCGAGGGTGGTCTGCAGCGTCACGTCCTGTCCGCCCTTATAGGTCTGGTTCGTCCAGAAGTCATACCAGAGAGTCCCCTTCGGCAGATACTTCGTGGCCGTCTTCGTAGCCGTCCAATCCAACTTTTCACTTTTCACTCCATCACTTTTCACTTCATTCCTATCCCACCCTGTCATCGCATTGGTGCGGATCACTTTTTCCTCCGTATATTGCGGATCGACGATAGGAGCAGCGAGGATGCTGCGACCAAACATAAACTCGTCCGTCATGTCCCACACCTTGCGGTCAGCAGCGAAGTCACTGAAAAGGGGACGCAGATAACTGTCGTTGTTAGAGGTCACCTGCCAGGCGGTACTATATAAATAAGGTATAAGGCGGTAGCGCAGACGGATCATCTTTTCGATGGCATCATAGACGGGCTCGCCCTTCTGTCCGAACTGCCAGATCTCGCGGGGTGCATCGGCACCGTGACTACGGAAGACGGGACAGAACAGGCCGTACTGCATCCAGCGCACGTAGAGTTCCTGGAACTGCGGATTCTTCGGAGCGGAGCCACTGCCCCTCGTATTATAGGAACTGCAGAAGAAGCCGCCGATGTCGGTATTGAAGTTGGGATTGCCTGTCAATGAGAAACTCAGTCCGGCAGGCACCTGCTTGCGCAGCATGTCCCACGACGAGTTCACGTCACCACTCCACATATTCGAGCCGTAGTGCTGCTGTCCAGCGTACGAGGAACGTGTCATGATGAAGACACGCTTAGTGGCGTTAGGATAATCCTTGCGCTGAGACTGGTAGATGCCACGCACCGTTTCCAAGGGGAAGGCATTACGCTGCGAGCGCCAGGTACCACCATAGACCTTATGCTGGTAGTCCGACTCACGGGGATCGAAGAAATCCGGATCGGTAGAGTCCATCCACCACGCATCCGTACCGTAGTCGTAGAGGCGTTTCAGGTGCTTCCAGTAGATATCACGAGCCACAGGACTGAAAGCATCGTAGACCTTCACACCAGAGGGATAGTCCCTGCGTGGCGGCCAGATATGGGAGATACCGCTCTGGGGCCAGGTTTCGAAAGGCATCAACAGACCCTTTTCGTTGAGTTCACGGAACTGCTGGGTCTGTGGTCCGAAACTGGCCCAGATGGAGATCATGAAATGGGCGTGCTTCTGGTGCACGTTCTTGATCATCTGTTCACCATTGGAAAAATCCTCAGAAAGGAAGTCCATCGCATTCCACAGATAGTTCGAGCCCCAGTACTGCCAGTCCTGGATGATGCCATCGAGAGGCACCTGCAACTCACGGTACTTATCGACGATGCTTTCCGTCTCACGAGCGGTCTTATAACGCTCCTTCGACTGCCAGTAGCCGTATGTCCAGAGAGGGAACATAGGCACATCGCCTGTCAGGTGACGCATCTGGGCGATGACCCCGTCGGCAGAGCCGCCATACATGAAGTAATAGTCCACCCCCTCGCCCACCTCAGAGGTGAACGACATCCCGTTGGCATCGTCATCAAACTGCGTTGGCGAATAATTATCCCAATAGAGGCCCCAGCCCTTGATGCTCTGCAACACATTCTGGAAGTCCTCGAGATTCGACTGCTCCATCCGCTTGTGCTCACCACGACGGTTCATCTTGCCGTTCTGGATAGTACCCAGGCCATAGATGGCCTCATCCTTGTCGAGGGTGAAGACCTGCTGCACCTGATACCTACCTGCATCGTTACCCGTTGTGATGGGAGTCAGAGCAAGTTTCTTCTCACGGAGCAGCACCTTCCCCTTGGCGGAAAAAGTGATGGCACCCGTCTTGGGATCCACCTTTACCATAAGCGTCTTGCTGGAAAAGGTACTGCCGTTGCGACTCACCTCCACAGCCTCCGGCTGAGCGGCCACCACCAGATTTCCACCTGCAAACGTACTCCCCACAGGGTGCTTCGTCACCCTGACAATCGAGGACGTATAGAACTCCACACTCACTTCTGTTTCACCTACTTGCAACCGCATCGGATTCTGTGCGGCCATGCCTATTGTCACACACAAGAGGGACAACAGCCATAATCTTCTACTCTTCATGATTCGACTCGTTTTTGTTTGACTGCACAAAGATACGAACTTTTTATGAAAAAAACAGAAATACATCCATTTTTCTTGCAAATTTGAAAAAATATCCTTAACTTTGCCGCATCAACAATCATAAATAGAAGGATATGGAGAATCATAATCAAAGAAGCATGGGGCGCCGCGAGTTCCTTCGCAGACTCGGCATCGGCACGGGTTCTGCGATGGCCCTGATGGCGATGGAGCCACTGAACGCACTGGCACAGAAAGACAAGAAAGCCGTTGAGAACCGTATGACCTACCGTGTGCAGCACGGCTCAGGCGAACAAATATCCCTGTTAGGCTTCGGTATGATGCGCCTGCCCAACAATCAGGAACAGGTGAACGAACTCGTTGACTATGCCATCGAGCATGGCGTGAACTACTACGACACCGCCCCGATGTATATGGGCGGACAGTCGGAGGTGCTGATGGGCAATGCCCTCTCACGGCATCCCAGGGAGAAATACTACGTGGCAACGAAGATGTCGAGCCAGAACCGTCGCCTCTGGGCCTTCGACGAGTCGAAGCGGATGTACGAACAGTCGTTTGAACGGTTGAAGGTGGATCATATCGACTATTACCTGTTGCACAGCATCGGTGGGGGCATGGACTCGCTGAAAGGCCGTTTCCTCGACAATGGTGTATTGGAGTTCCTGCTCAAGGAGCGCGAGGCAGGACGCATCAAGCACTTAGGGTTCTCGTATCACGGTGATGTACGTGACTTCGACTGGCTGCTCGACCACAACGAAGAGTACCATTGGGATTTCGTGCAGATCCAGATGAACTTCCTCGACTGGACACATGCCTCGATGCGTGGTGGCAGACGATCGGATGCTGATGCAGAATATCTCTACAACAAATGTGAGAAACTGGGCATTCAGAATGTCGTGATGGAACCCCTGCGTGGTGGTGCCTTTGGACGTATGGCGCAGGAACTGACAGACCAGTTGAAGGCCGTCCGTCCAGATGACAGCACGGCTCGTTGGGCCTTCCGTTGGGTGGGTTCCCATCCGAATATCCTCACCACCCTCAGTGGCATGAACCGCATGGATCATCTGGAGGAGAACGTGAAGACCTTCTCACCCCTGGAGGTCTGCACGGAGGCAGAGAATGCGCTGTTGGCGAAGATTGCCGACCAGATATCGGGCGTGCCCACCGTGCCCTGCACAGCCTGCGAATACTGCATGCCGTGTCCTTACGGTGTGAATATCCCTGGCAACTTCTCTTATTACAACGAGGCGGTGAACAGTCATATCCTCCCGTTGCCTGATCCCACCGCCGCCGACTATGCCGAGCGCCAGCAGAAGTTCATCGAGGGCTACCGCAAGGCTCTGCCCAATGCCGAGACCTGGGCCCGTGCCTGTCAGGACTGTGAGGAGTGCCTCTCCAAGTGTCCGCAGCAGATCCGCATCCCCAACCAACTGAGTCGCATCGTCCAGACTCTCCGCGTCCGGAAAGCATAAAAGGAATCACGGGGTCTCTAGTCTGCAGTGTCAAATCAAAACGAACAATGAAAAAACAAACCATCCTCACCATTCTCCTTGCCCTCATCGCGACGGCAGGACAGGCACAGAATCAGGTTGTATGGGAGAAGCCATCGGCCTGGAATATCTGCGACAGCAAGAACAAAAAAGACTTGGTGATTCCTGACGAGTGGAAGAATGTGCAATATGCCAAGGACGAGACGCTGCCCGACGCCACGATTAATAAAGGCGTGGCTACTATCAAGGTGAAACTTTTGGGCTATAAGCCTGAGATGAAAAAGGAATTCATGGTACATGGCTTCACGCCACTATGTTCCAAATCACGTTTCGAGAAGGAATTCCCCTTTGCCGACGACGGCACAGTCACGGCAGAGATTCCCTTGTGGCTGCCTCGTCAGGTTCGCATTGGCATTTGGGATATCACATATCCCAATGAAATAAAAGCATTCCCTACCATCCTCATCGCCCCTGGTCAGGAGACTGAGATCCTGATGAAAGTCACAGACGGACAGGAATGTCCATTTGTCGCCTTTAAGGGCTATCTGGCCAAGACCAATATGGACATGCAAAAAGCATACGACGCTTTTACGACCTACAAGGATGATGAAAAGACCTATCTCAAAGTCAGGGAGTGCAAGACAAAGGAAGAGCGTCTGCAATGTCTGACGGACATCTTCAACCAGCGCGTTGCCGATGCTATGGCCTCGGACTATACCACAGCAACCAAAGACCTGCTGTGTATGGAGGCAGAAAGTCATTTCGTAGAGTGGACACACAACTTTGCTGGAACTTATAGCCATTATGTGATGTCACCAGACGGAACGGTGAGAAGTTGGGGCAACGACAATTATTTGGAGGATTGTGAGAAAAACAGGGAACTGCTTCTTCTTTCGGAAGAGGAAAAGGCCTACACTTACAAGTATCTCTACGAGCCGAAATCGCCTTGCAGTTTGGCTTTCTGGGAGTCGGAATTGATGAGTTACTATGACATGGATGCCGCGAAAAAGAATGTCCACAACAATGAACTGAAACTTGTTCAGACACTCATGGGGGATGAATATAAGGGCTTGCTGAATAATTTCCTCGAGATAATGAAATGTGAGGACTGTAAGAATATTATCCGCGAGTATCAGGCAGAACAGCAACGATTAGCCCAAGAACTGGGTAGCACAGAGCATGTGTTCTATCAGAAGTACGACGACGTAGCCCCAGAAAACATCCTGCAGACCATCCTCGACAAGTATAAGGGTAAGGCGGTGCTCATCGACATCTGGGCCACTTGGTGCCGCCCCTGTCGCGCTGGTCACAAGGCCATGAAGCCGATGAAAGAAGAGATGAAGGGGCAGAACGTGCAGTTCGTCTATCTCACACCGCCCTCATCACCCTTGAACACATGGCAGGAGATGCTCAAGGACATCGACGGTGACCACTACTATCTGACCAACGAGCAGTACACCTACATCCTCGACAAGTACGAGTCGGACGGTATCCCCACCTATGCCATCTACAACACCAAGGGCGAACAGACCTTCAAGAACATCGGTTTCCCTGGTAACGATGTCATCCGCAAAGAACTGGAAGCAGCAAGTAAATGAATCAGGGGAAATCCCCCTTACTCAGCAGATTTCCCTTACTTAGTAGTGAAACTGACTGCTCTTTCCATACCTTTGCTGGAAATTTTCCATAGGGGGCAATGTACGGTTTTTCATAATTCATTGATTTGCAGCAGTTTCCGTTTTTCTCTTGGTTGAAAATTTTCCATAGGCAAACGATATAACTTTCGAAATAATGTCGTATCTTTGCAACCGAGAAATATGAATAATTGATAACTGTGCTTACAAGGTCATTGTACATATTCATTTTAGGCGTTCTGATGGTTGCTTGCAGTCATCAACAGCAGGGGGTGAATTCACAGACGGCAGCACGTTGTCTGGAAGAAGCGGAGGCGGCTCTGGCCAACGACAGCATCCATCAGGGTGAAACCATGCTGCGAAAGACCATCCAATTGGCGGAGGCTTCGGAGGATTGGCACACCTATTATATCGCGTACCAGCGATTGGCAGAGGCATTGTCGCAGAGCAACCCTGAGGAGGCATTGCGACTGATGAAGAAAGCCCTGAGCGTCTATGAGCAGCATCCCGACGACAAGCGTAACTATGTCATCTTACTCGACTATGCAGGCACCTACGCCTCACAAGTGGCTTTCAACACGGAGGGCTCCTACGACGAAGCACTCGATTTCATCCACCAAGCATACGACATCGCTGAGAAACAGCAAATGACTGACCTGATGTGTCAGACACTCACCAGTCTGGCAAACATCGCCTGGGCCAAGGAAAATTATCGCCAGGCGCTCGACTACGCCCATCGGGCAGAATCAACAGCGACCACCGATCTGCGACCTGGCACCTTACAAGTGCTGGCCCGCAGTTACCTTAGCCTCAACATGCTCGACTCGGCAGAGACCGTCTATCGGCAGATTGATCCGGGCAGTGATGTCCATCTGGCCTATATCGTGCAGAGCAGTCTCGCGAATATAGCCCTCCGACGGATGGGAGCCACACAGTTGGAGGACAGCGTGGATGAGGCCTTCGGGCAGATAGAGGACATCTATTACAAGGCGCTTGGCCAGAAAGACCAGTACTATCAGGCGACGTTGCGGCAGGAAATGGAGAACCAGCAACTGGAATACCGCTCCAAGATGTATGGCCGTACGCTCCTGATTGTCATCATTGCCTCGGTAATCATCCTTCTTGCGGTTGTGCAGGCACTCCGCTATCGCATCCGTATGCAGGAACAGGAGAAACGCCGGCTTCAACAGGAGGCCGAGCATCAGAAGACGTTGTTGCATCAGGCCAATGAGGTGGTGACATTCCTGCAAGGCATCATCCTTGAACGTACGGAGGTGATGAAGAAACTCAACCAAAACGGCGACTCGCTCATCACCCTCCACCCACACGAATGGAGTGAGATAGAACGGACACTCAACGCCATCGACAACAACCGCTTTGCCAAGATACGCGAACAGTACCCCTCTATGCAGGAAGACGACATCCGTCTGTGTATCCTCACACGACTCGGCCTCAGCAACCGCACCATCGGCAACATCTACTGCATCACCGTCTCAGCCGTTCAGCACCGCAAACTCAAATTGAAGAAGGACGTGTTCGGAGAAAGCAATCCTGATGTCACTCTGGAACAGATACTCAACAGCAAATAATAATCACAAATGGAAACAACAACAAATACAATAACGACAATGAAGAAACTATTATTCCTATTCATTTTGATACTCTTACCAATGTTGGCAAGTGCCCAGACAGTATCGGACGTGCAGAACAGCGGATGCCTAAATGAGACACGTGGGGAAGATTCCCAAAGGGTGCCAACGATTGTCTTGACAAAAGAGGGAAGCACCTTGTCTGTACAACTGCTAAACTATGAAGAGAACTGCGGAACGACAGACTTCATCGTGACGCCCAAGGTTAGTACCAACGAAAGTGAACCTTGTATTGTAACTGTCAATATAGATCCCGTTATTCCTCAGGGTTACTGGTGTATTTGTCCGTTCAATGTATCGTTTTCTGTTCACGACTTGGAACCCAACAGTTTCTATTTGGACTGCTGGTGGTATAAAGGAATGGTAGAACTGACGGAAGGGGAGTCGTTGGTGCTGGAATACAACAATCCCAACACCCCAAAGTACTTCCCCACAGGCATGACTTGGGAAGAGATTGTGGTGGATCCATTTATGGAACAGGAGAATGTCAATGCATGCATTTATGAAATAGGTACTGACACCATTATTGGCGATATCACCTATAAAAAAGTGTTGAAAGACAATGTATTCAGCGACTTATGTGTACGGGAGAGTGGCGACAAGGTGTGGCTGTTGGCTAAGGAGTATCCTACGGAGATACTTCTCTATAACTTCGACTGGGACAGCAATCAGGAAATTGTGACAGAATACCTGAAGGGTAAACCCCATATGGTTCAGGACGAGGAAGATTATGAAGTACGTCAGGAAACGATCCCTGTGGGCGACAGTCAGACCGTTGAGATTGAAGGCAGAACCTACCAGTATATCATGCAAAACCTTTCGGGGACAATAATTCGAGGTATTGGAAAGGTGGCAGAATTGAATCGCTATCCCTGTCTTCTTAGTCATAGAGAGCCCGCAGAAATTCCCCCCGGTTTGGATTACCATAAGGTACATTGGATAAAAAGAAATGGTGTAGAAATCTTCCGTTCAGAATCCGCCAAAGAGTGGATCGAGGAGATAAAGGATGATTACCGTCCGTTTGTCGAAGAAGGTAAAGTATGGAAAGTTGGAAGCACTGCTGGTATTTCGGATGGTATTGTGAAAATGGTTGACTACTACTACTTCGATGGCGACACGATCATCAATGGAAAGACCTGTATGCAGATGATGTGCCAACGATATGTCAGCCCAAATCATCCTGATTATGCTGCTATGTCACAAATTCCCTCCTTAAGATATGTTGGAGCATGGTATGAAGAGGACAAGAAAGTGTACATTTATAACGCGATAAACCAATTTAGAATGACGTACGACTTCTCGCTCGAAGCCAATGATACCCTGTTTATTGATAATCAGCCATACGTGATAGGGCCAAAGCAAACTGGAGGATTAGAAGGCTTTAAGGGCGTTTATAGAGACATTATGTGGTGTTTTGGTGGAGATCCTTATTACAATTACAATACCACTTGGCTGGAAGGTGTCGGAGGTATTGATGGTCCGACCGTAAATGTCTATTCTGGAGAAGTGGGGCACGGACTGTTCCTGATGTCCTGTGTCGTTGGTGATGAAGTCATCTACCTCAACGACGAATATGAGGATGGGGCTACTCCTGAGGGAGTTCGAAAGAAACGCTTCGACTTCACCCATACAATCAAGACGAAGCCAAAGGCACGGATTAAGAGAGAGAAGAGCGATGTTTACATCAACTCTTCCGAACGTGACGTGGCTCGACCGAAGGTCAAGGCACGAATCAGGAGAGGGGAAGCACAATCACTATATGGTGAATACAACGACCAACAGTTAGGCATTAATCTTGATCCGCTCGACGATGCCTATCAGGTAAGCATCACTGACGAATCAGACAAAGTCGTCTACGAGAAAATCGTCAATGCAGGCAGCATCGTAGCCCTCAACATCGACATCTCTGCTTACGCAAAGGGTCTTTACACCGTAACGGTGGAGAATAATAGTGAGTCTTTCACTGGCGAATTCGAAACGGAAACGACAGGAATTGATGTGGACGGTGACGGTATACTGACCGCAAAGGATATAACAGCCGTAGTCAATGTCATCGCAGGCAAGATCACCGATGAAGCAATCATGTCTGCTGCCGACGTCAATGGCGACGGCGTGGTGAATGTCGCAGATATCATAAAGATTGCGAACGAAATTATAGGGAAATAGATGAAAAAGTGACACATGACAATTATGACAAATGACAGCGTCATTCTCCGCACAAATGATCAGAAGAACCGACCCCGTGATTTTCCTGGAGCAGATACTCAATAGTTAAGAATAATAACAAAAAAGACAAATATGAAACGAGCATTATTACTTATCCTGGTTTTCTTGCCAATGCTGGCAAGCGCCGACAAAGTGGAAATCAACGGTATCTACTACAACTTAGACAGTGAGGCAAAGACAGCCGAAGTGACAAGCAACCCCAATAAATATGATGGAGATGTCGTCATTCCGTCATCAGTAAATCATGAGGGAGTAGATTATAGTGTGACGGGCATTGGAGTAAGGGCTTTCTACAATAGTTCTGATCTAACTTCAGTGTCTATTCCTAATAGTATGACCACAATAGGAAGAGATGCGTTCCGCGGTTGTAGTAATCTGACAAAGGTTGAAATAAACAACAATGCGATAGTATCAAAAGATAATCCATCAAGTTCTCCTACTCCAATTACCAGTTTTTTTGGCACTCAAGTTGAAGAATATGTTTTAGGAGAAGATGTGACGAGTATAGGATCTTACGCATTCTATAATTGTAATAATCTAACTTCTGTCCAGATGTCCAATAGTATAACAACTATTGGTGAAGGTGCATTCCAATTCTGTTATAATCTAGCCTCTGTTAAAATGTCAGGCCATGTAACGAACATAGGACAATTTGCATTCAATAATTGTTTTAATCTGGCTTCCATTACCATACCCAGTGGTGTGACGAAAATTGAACTATGGACATTCAGTGGCTGCGGATTAACCAAAGTTGAAATACATAGCGATGCGATAGTATCAAGAGATTATAATTACAGAGGATTGTCGAGTGATTTTGGCGGTCAAGTCAAAGAGTATATTTTAGGAGAAGAAATAACTGGCATTGGAAATTATGCTTTCTATAGTTGTGCAATATCCTCAATCACTATACCCGACAAAGTAACGAGAATCGGAGAAAGTGCATTTGCAGAATGTCATGACCTCAATTCTATCTTTATACCTAAGAATGTAACGAGTATCGGCGAAAATGCGTTCTATAACTGTAATGGTCTTACGTCAATTCAGGTGGAAAGTGGAAATACAGCTTACGATTCTCGTGAAAACTGCAATGCTCTTATCAATACTGCGGACAACACGATGATTCTGGGCTGTCAGAATACGGTAATTCCCAATAGTGTGACAGCCATCGGAGATAATGCGTTCTATGGCTGCACAGACTTAACATCTGTCAGCATTCCCAATGGTGTGACGAGCATTGGATACAGTGTGTTCTGTGGTTGCTCTGGCCTAACCTCTATCAGTATTCCTAATAGTGTGACGAGTATTGGACAATATGCATTTTCTCATTGCACTGGCCTAACCTCTATCAGTATTCCTAATAGTGTGACGAGCATAGGACAATATGCATTTTTTCATTGCACTGGCCTAACCTCAATCGCGATCCCCAATAGTGTAACAACCATTGATGAATATGCTTTTTTCTTCTGCTCAGGCTTTTCCTCAATTATTATCCCCAGTAGTGTGACAACTATAGGTAATCGTGCATTTGATGGTTGTTCTGGTTTGACTGCAATTCAAGTAGAAAACGGAAACACGGTATATGATTCTCGTGATAATTGTAACGCAATTATTGAAACAGCCAGCAACACATTATTATACGGATGTCAGAATACGGTGATTCCAAATAGTGTGACAGCCATCGGAGATGATGCATTCTATGAGTGCTCAGGCTTAACCGCCATCAGTATTCCCAATGGTGTAACGAGTATTGGACGTTGTGCATTTACTCAATGCTTTGAACTTACCTCTATCACTATTCCAAACAGTGTGACAAGCATTGGGTATTGTGCATTCACTGATTGTAGGAAACTGGCCACTGTTATTATTGGCAATGGTGTGACAAACATTGACGATGGTGCATTCATTCGTTGCTCTGGCTTGAAAAACATGTACTGCTATACAGAGCAAGTGCCAGAACTTGGCAATAACGTTTTTGATTATTCTCATTATAATGCTACGCTCCATGTGCCTGAAGGTTCTTTGGAAGCATATAACACCACGGAACAATGGATGGACTTCGGAATTATCGTAGCACTGGCTGATAGTGATCCTATTCCAACAGGAATTAAGGGTATTAATGATGTAATGACTGGTGAAAGTTACTACTCTATTGATGGTAAACAGATGGCAACACCACAACGAGGTCTGAACATCATTAGAATGAATGATGGCACAACAAAGAAGATAGTAATTAAATAGATGAAAAAGAACCTTTTACATTCGTTTTTTGTCTTACTATTATGCATTATGGGAGTTGATGTCTCTGCCCATGAGATTGAAGTTCCCAATACTGATGGTGTTACAATTTATTACAACTACATTAACAATAATACGGAACTCGCAGTTACTTTTGCAGGGAGTTGGTATGGGTACGTTAAAAACGAATATAGTGGAGTTGTGGTCATTCCAGAAGAAGTAACTCTTGAGGGAAGTAAACTAAAAGTGACACGCATCGATAATAGTGCATTCTCAGGTTGTTATGACCTAACCTCTATCACTATACCCAATAGTGTGACAAGTATAGAAGAGTATGCATTCTGTGAGTGCAGAAGTCTTACCTCTGTCATTATTCCTGATGGCATAACGAGTATAGAAAAATACACGTTCGAAAGTTGCTCTGGTCTTACCTCAGTCATCATTCCCAATAGTGTGACGAGCATAGGAGACTATGCATTCGACGGTTGCACCAGCCTTGCTTCTATCATCATACCCAACCATGTGACAACAATCGGAATCGGTGCTTTCGGATATTGCAATGGCCTTACCTCTATCGACATTCCTAATAGTGTGACGAGCATAGAAGATTATACGTTCGAGGGCTGCAAGAATCTGACCTCCATCACCATTGGTAATAGTGTGGCAAGCATCGGAAATTATGCATTCGCAGGCTGCCGTAGTCTTACATCTGTCACTATACCCAACAGTGTGACGAGCATAGGAGATTATACGTTCTTTGAATGCTATGGTCTTACTTCTATTGACATCGGCAAGAGTGTGACAAGCATAGGAGAATGGGCGTTCTACAGTTGCTCTAGTCTGAAATCAATCACTATTCCCAGAAGCGTAAAACATATCGGAAATAGCGTGTTTTTCAATTGTTACGACCTAAACAAAGTGTATATTTCAGATTTGGAAGCATGGTGCAATATCCAATTTGACGGTGATTTCTTTAGTAGATATCATTTGTATTTGAATAATAAGGAAATAACGAATCTAATAATTCCTGAAAGTGTGACCTCTATAGGTAATTATGCATTTGCAAAATGTTATCGTCTGATCTCCATCACTATTCCAAGTGGCGTGACTAATATTGGAGATTATGCGTTCTGGTTCTGCTCAAACCTGCAAAATATTTATTGCTATGCAGAGCAAGTGACAGAAATTGGCAATAACGTTTTTGAAAATTCAAATTACGATGCTACGCTCCATGTGCCTGCCGCATCTATCAGCGCATACCAAGCCGCCGAGTCTTGGAAGAATTTCAAGGAAATCGTAGCACTGCCGGATCAGGCATCACAGGACGAGTATCGTCCATTCGTTGAAGAAGGCAAAGTGTGGAAAGTTGGACACGTTCAGACCATTTTGGATAATTCTGTCAATGTGGTTGACTACTACTACTTCGATGGCGATACGATCATCGACGGAAAGACCTGCAAGCAGATGATGTGCCAGCGGTATGTCAGTCCTGATTATTCTAATGAATATGGGACACCTACACCTTCCTTGACCAAAGTGGGAGCATGGTACGAAGAGGATAAGAAGGTGTACTTTTATAACGAGTGGCAACAGTCTATGAAATTGAAGTACGATTTCTCCCTCGCTGCCAACGATACCTTGAAATTCTTGACGGATGGGTCTTCACCTTTTATAATAGGACCGAAACAGACTGGAGGGATAGAAGGTTTTAAAGGTGTTTATAGAGACATTAGGATGTGTGGAGATGAGGGCCAAAGTTACCATGATACTTTCTGGTTGGAAGGTGTCGGATGTCTTCGTGGACCAATCCGTAATCCATGTGATCCGATATTTGGAGATCCTGTGCCGGAGTTCCTGATGTCGTGTACCGTCGGCGAAGAAGTCATTTACCTCAACGACGCCCGTGAGGATGGGGCAACCCCTGAAGGAGTCCGAAAAAAACGCTTCGACTTCACCCATACAATCAAGATACAGCCAAAGTCACGGATCAGGAAGGGAGAAGAACAATCGTTATATGGTGAATACAACGACCAGCAGTTAGGCATTCATCTCGACCCGCTCGACGATGACTATCTGGTAAGCATTACTGACGAAACGGACAAAAATGTCTATCAGAAAGCCATCTACGCTGGCAGCATCGTTGCCCTCAACATCGACATCTCTAACTTCACAAAAGGCCATTACACCGTCACTGTAGAGAATAGCAGTGAATACTTCACTGGCGAATTCAATGCACAAACGACAGGAATTGATGTGGATGGTGACGGCATACTGACCGCAAAGGATATAACAGCCGTAGTCAATAGCATCGCAAGCAAGACCATCGATGAATCAATCAAGTCTGCTGCCGACGTCAATGGCGACAAGATGGTAAACATTGCCGATATCGTAAGGATTGCGAATAAGATTATGGTTACTGACAGCCTTACGACCAACCCATAAATCCTGATGGCGTGAAAGTCTGCCCTTGTATGGAGTGACTTTAAAAACATTGTTGGGGCCGGTTGCCAGTCGGCACCGAAGATTGTTGCAGAATTGGAAGGGAATTATCCTGCGCGACAGGCTGAGACTGAACGCTGGGCCAGGATGGATCACATCCGAGATAGAGGGTATGAGTCGATTTTGCAACAACGTGTTCCAGAAATGGATTCATCAATCTGGATAATCACAGTTGTCGCTTCCGTCTTGGAAAAATCAGCCTGAAATCTGGGACATATAAATGAAATTCCAAAATGGTTTGTCCTCAAACACAGAGAGACGGTTACGTTCCTATTATGCATTACGTACCTTTACGATTGTTAGAATATAGGAAAGAGGGGAAAGGAACGTTTCCCTAGTAACGACGTCATCCGCAAAGAACTGGAAGCAGCAAGTAAGTAAGTTTCACTGATGTCGCAATTTTTCTGCAAATTCCCTGCGGGCGGCAGCCATATCTTTAAGAAAATCCTCACTCGTATGCAGGCGGGCATAACAGGCAGATGCCAATAGGCGCGAAGCGTCGGTGTCACTCTGCCAGTGGTATCCGGCTATCACGCGGCTCTCGCCCCACTCGTAGCCCTTCTTGAGGATTTCGTCCTGTGCGGCAGGATTGATCTCGCTGAGCAGCAGTGCCATTGCCCATCCGCGCAAGGTATGGCCAGAGGGGTAGGATCCAGTATTGCGCAACTCGTCCTCTTCGGCAGGGATGAGTGTGGGTTCGGAGAATACCACATAGGGGCGCCTCCGCTTATAGGTGGTCTTAAGGTTCGAGGCACTCAGGCGCATGGTAACAACTCCCAGATTGAGTACCTTGAAGATGGCGGGCGTCTTCTCTTTCGAGATCTCCATGCCGAATACCGGACTGAACTCGCGAGCCATATCCCCGATGTCGATGACTACGTCACGTATGGCCTGCTGGGCACGCAGCGAATCCTGTCGCTTGCTCTTGCCCCAGACGTACTGTGAGATGTCGTACAAGAACTGTGCCGATGACGAATCGGGCGGTGCCGGCAAAAACACCAAGCCGTTGGGCAACTCAGTCTTGTTGAAATACAGTTCACTTGGAGTGGGATCCTGTGCTTGTACCGTCATACTGCACACCGCAAGGGCAACGGCGACCAGAAACCGTTTAGTTCTCATGTCCTTTGTTCTCATACTTCTTAACCTTAACAAAAAATAAATATATGTTTCAGAGGGCAAAGGTACGAAATATTTCATTCCTTTCCAAGAAAAATACGATTGAAATTTGATTATTTCAGAAATAATATATATCTTTGCAATCCCAATAAAAATAATGTACGGAGATATGTCACAAGATTCAGATATGATAAAAAAGAGTCTATTATGGATTGCCGCCATCCTGATTTCCTGCGGCGCGAGTTTGTTTACATCGTGTTCGAACGATGACAACCCAGTAAGTCCGACACCTGGTGATGCGGTGGAGGAACAACTTCAGAAGATGACCCTGCGCGAGAAGGTAGGGCAGATGTTCTTTGTGCGCCCTGAGTGCCTCGACACCACTATCCACTGGAAAGAATATGCTGACCTGATGCCCCTGGAACTACAGGAGGTGAACGACTGCATGAAAGGCGTAAACGAGAAATACCCCGTGGGTGGCATTATCCTCTATGCCTGGAACATGAAGGATGAGACACAGTTGGGACAGTTCCTGCCGCAACTGAAAGCACTGAACGGCAAACCGCTGATGTGTATCGACGAGGAAGGGGGCCGCGTGGCCCGTATCGCCAACAACGAGAACTTCCACGTGAAGAAGTACGAGTCGATGGGAGCCATCGGTGCTACTGGCGATCCCGCCAATGCCTATGAGTGCGGCAACACCATCGGCACCTATCTGAAATACTACGGTTTCGACATCGATTTTGCCCCTGTGGCCGATGTGAACACCAATCCCGAGAACATCATCATCGGCCCCCGTGCCTTCAGTGATGATCCCGCTGTGGCTGCACCCATGGTGACCAACTACCTGCAGGGACTGAAGGATGCCGGTATCATAGGATGCATCAAGCATTTCCCTGGTCATGGCGATGTGAAAAACGACACCCACTACGGCTATGCCCAGACCCAGAAGACGTGGGATGAGATGCTCGACTGCGAGATTATCACCTTCCGTGCAGGTATCCAGTGGGGCTGCCAACTCATTATGACCGCCCATATCAGTGCACCTAACGTCATCGACGAGGATATCCCCTCCACCATGTCGTCGGTCATCCTACAGGACAAGTTACGTCGCGAGTTGGGCTATCAGAACATCATCGTGACCGATGCAATGGATATGGGTGCCATTACACAACAGTACACCATTGAAGAGGCCGCTGTGGGATGTATTCAGGCAGGGGCTGACATCGTGCTATGCCCCAAGGATATCGTCAAGGCCTTCGATGCCGTCATCGACGCTGTCGAGAATGGCACCATCACTGAGGAGCGCATCAACCAGAGCGCCCGTCGCATCCTGAGACTGAAAATCAAATAAGGGAGAGTCACTGGCACGACTTATTATCGTCGGAATGACTCCACCTTATTATTAGTATCTAGAGTATGTGATGATTTCCTATTTGCCAAAACCTATGGGGTGGTTCAGCAGGACGATGCTGGTGTCAGCCAGTTTCAACTCGCGCTTGACGGCCTCTTTATCCATCATGGCACGGGCCACCGTATGCAGGCCGAGAGCCGTGCAGGCCAGATAGATGTTCTGTGACACGTAACCTGCATCTACCCCACCGTAGCGATTATTGTCCATCCGCTCATTATCCTTCGTGCTGACAAGTATCAGGTTCACAGGTGCCGTCTTGGCAAAATCCTGTCCTGCGGCTAGACTGGGACGGATATCCGTCATTGTGACAGGCACCAGGGTATTCTCCTTGGGCATGTAACGGCAGACACCATACTGAGAGCACACAAACACCTTGATATCCTGCATATTGACTGCCGACGGAGCGGTAATCTTACCTGTGGCAGGGTCGCTGATGCCGCAGGCTGCCCAGAGAATGGTTGATACGGTCTGAAGATCGACTTCCTGTTCTGACATGTCGCGATAAGAACGGCGTTGCTTCAAGGCATCACCGAGCGTCATGGACAGTTTCTGTACTTCGGGTTGTGGCAACTGGATGGCATCCTGTGCCTTGACTGCCATGCCCATCATCAGAAGGGCAAACATCATAAAAAGAGTCTTTTTCATTTTAGTTTTGTTTTTTGTGAATTAATTGTTGCATATACTGTACACTCGTTACATATTCATCGTCGGAAGACAGATGCTCGATAATCATGGGCATACGAGGGTCTTCCGCAGAGGCTAACCGGGCATAGAGCAGCGAGCCGCTGAACCCGTTCCAGAAACAAATCATGGCGAACGCGGCCAATGGGATGCCGCCTAAGAGAAGCTAAATCACCTGAGCAGAACCCGATGCGCTCCCTCCACGAGAGTCTGTAATATCCGTTGACAGCATTTTCCATTTGATAACACCTTCTGAAAAGTCATCCCCGCTCAGTCGGGCGGGGATGACCTCTTGATTCTATTTCAGGCCTGATACAACCTGAATGTCTGTCGTGTTCGTTTCTCGTCCTAAAAGGAACTTGTCGATGAACGCCTGTACCTCGGGGAACTGACTCTCGGGCAACTGGCAGTGACCGTGACCTGCCACGATGGAATAACCGAAACGGTCGCCAATACCGAACTGTTCCCATACCTTCTTCGCAGCCTTTGCCGAGACAACCATCGAACCGTCGGCCAGCCACTCGTAGTCGGGATTACCCAACAACAGGAGGGCACGCGGGCAGACCAACGCACAGAGTTCATGCTGGTCGTAGGGCAGACGATAGACACTGTCGCCATGAAAGTTCTCCTTCTGACTCTCCAAGAACCAGTGGTAGTCAGTCTTGTCGAGGTCTTCCAGATTTTTTCCTGCCAATGTCGATTCGTGAGAGGTACGCCAAGCAGCAGCACCGCCACCACCAGGCTCTTGTGCCACCACCAAAGCCACGCGCTCGTCGAAGGCACCGCAATAGAGAGACATCTTACCGGCATACGAGCAACCGGAGACACCGATATGCTTCGTATCTATCTTCGTCACCTCAGGACCTAACTGCTGCAGACCGTCAATAAGACGGCTCAGACCCCAGGCCCACTCACTATAAGCACCATTGTCCTTCAGTTCGGGATAGAGACGGTCGAAGTTGTGCTCTCCCCTCTCATGATGACGACCCACCTGTCCGTAGTCGTTCACCTGCTTCTCACGGAAGTTCATGATGGCGATAGGACGGTCGGCGAACAACTGTCTCGGCAGAGCCAGCATGCTCGTACCGATCATCAGGGCATAAGGTGCCTCACCAACCTTCGGATAGGTGATGACCGACGACAGGGTGAGCGTCTCCCCATTAACCGTGACATCAACGATGAGGGTATCGCCACTCATACGAGCCTTGACGGCTCCTGGATCCACGGCAGGTTTCGTGCCGATGCCGTAGTGCTGGATCTGATGGGCTATCTCACTGCGACGGCGCGACCAGTCTTTGAAAGACTTCACTTTTCCCTTGCCATTGCTAAAGGTAAAGGGGTCTGGCAACTCACGGATCTCAGGGAGTTTATCGATGCCGGGCATGGCGGGAGCAGCAAACTTACTGCCCGTATTCTCGACCTCATATACCAAAGGTACTTTCCCCTTCTGGGCATAGGCCATACCTATGCCACAGAAGAACAACGATAATATAAAAATCTTTTTCATACTTCTTACTTAAACAGACTCAAAGCCATCTGACGGAGGCAGCGGCGCCATGTGAGGAACTCATGGGCAGTACCCTCTGAGATCAGACCTTCGGCATTAAAGCCAGCAGCCTTCAAGTCGGCAACGCTCTTGTTGATGCCATCAGGATTCTCCTTAGAGCCGCATCCCTCAAAGATATATTTCACAGCCGTAGGATCCTTGATTTCCTCAGGCGCATACTGACCACCAGAGAGCAGACCCCAGTAACCGAACACCTCAGGACGGCGCAGGGTGATGAGTTTGGTTGTCATACCACCCATCGACAGACCTGCCATAGCACGGTTCCACTTGTCGCTCTTGGTCAGGAAGTTCTTATCGATATACGGAATGAGTTCGTCGATGAGCACCTTCTCAAATTCCTCAGCAGTGAACTGACCGATCGTTCCAAACTTGAAGTCGTTGGTCAGACCATAGGCCATCACGATGATGAAGGGCTTGATCTTGCCATCGGCAATCAAGTTGTCCATAATCAGACCTGCCTTACCCTGTATGGGCCAACTGGTCTCGTTCTCACCCCAGCCATGCTGTAGGTAGAGCACGGGATAACGCTCCTGAATACCCTTGGCACCTTCCTTCACAGGATTTCCTTTCTTATCAACGAGTTTGCCGTAGCCATAGGGCAGATAGACAGTAGCCTCCTGCATCTTACCCAGACTGGGCGAGTAGAATTTCACCGTCTGCATGCTGCCATGAGGAATATTGGTGCGCTCTGCATAGAAATCCTGATCAGGTGCAGGAATCTCGATACCACTCTCCCAACGGCACGAACCGAAGTAGTTGCCTGTACCTGGGTCATTGACGGTAGCACCGTCGATGGTCAGGTGATAGTAGTGGAAACCAGGATCCATCGGACCCTCGGTAGTACCTGTCCAGACACCATCGTTATCCTTCTTGAGCACCGTACCGCCACGACCACCAAGACCGAGACTGACAATCACCGACTTGGCATCGGGAGCCTCGATACGGAAACGGGCATAACCCTCGCTGTTCACCTTCGGCCACTCCTGACCAGGCTGGTTCCACGGATTGCTGACGAAGTCTTCCTTCGGCATACGCTTGTCGAGGGATGGGTCGAAGTCACGGATGGCACGGAAGCAAGCCTTCGGACGGTAGTTCTCGTCGAAGGGCAGCGGGTGGTTGTTCACACCAAGCCAAGAGTCCTTGTCACCCAGATTCCAGAAGGTCACGTTGTCAATCACGTCGGCATGCTTACGGAACACCTTGAACAAACGGGCATACTGATCGGTCTGCAGGGTACCCATATACTCAGGCATCGGCTTAGCCTCACCACGCGAGAACATCAACTGGCCACCGCTCTCATTGTTCATACGCAGGTCGAGTTCAGTGATATTGATGTGCTTCACAATTTCCTTGAAACGGACGATGGCTTTCTCGAGTTGCTCCTCGCTGGGGAAGTAGATGTTGTAGTGGCCTTGCATACCGATACCGTCGATAGGCACGCCAGCATCCTTCATCTTCTTCACCATGTTATAGATGCGCTCACGCTTGCCCTCGTCTACGCAACTATAGTCATTGTAGAACAACAGCGTATTGGGGTCGGCCTCACGGGCAAACTGGAATGCCTTGGCAATGAACTCGTCACCACAGAGTTGGAAGTGACGGCTCTGACGATAAGGACTGGGTTCCTGACCCGGACGTCCGAAACCGAAGCGAGGACCGAACTGGTTGTCGTCAGCCATGGCCTCATTCACCACATCCCAGGCATAGACCACATCCTTGTAACGGTTCACCACCGTATGGATGTGCTCGCGCAGACGCTGATAAAACACCTCTTTCGTGACGGGCTTGCCTTTCTTGTCGGTAAACATCCAGTCGGCAAACTGTGAGTGCCAGCACAGACAGTGACCACGCATCTTGATACCGTTCTGACGGCAGAAGTTGGCAATCTTATCAGCACGCTCAAAGTTCCACACGCCTTCCTTCGGATGAATCTCACCGGGCTTCCAGTCGTTCTCAGCAGTCACACTGTTGAACTGCTTGATGACGAGAGCCTTCTGGGCATCGTCACTTACATTACGCTGGTTCAGTGCTACACCAATGGTAAAATATCCTTTGTAGGCATCCTTCAGGCCGACATTCTCTCTGGGATCAACCTGACGCCACTGGGCAAATACGGACGTGCTACCCATGATGGTCAGAATCAGTCCGAAAAAAAATTTCTTCATCATCTTTATTTCCTTTTTACTTATTTCTTTACTTGAACAGGCTCAGTGCCATCTGACGAAGTGCGCGGCGCCAGGTCAGGAACTCATGGGCTGTGCCCTCAGAAATATGACTCTCAGCATTAAAGCCGGCAGCCTTCAGAGTCTCCACAGCCGACTTAATACGGTCGGGACCTTCCTTAGAACCACAACTCAGGAAGATATACTTCACTTGCTTTTTGTCCTTGATCTCCTCTGGGGTATAGACACCACCGCTGAGCAGACCATAGTAATTGAACAGTTCTGGACGAGCCAGCGTAATGGAATGAGTCTCCATACCACCCATCGACAGACCGGCCATCGCACGGCTCTCCTTCTTGGCAATGGTGCGGAAGTTAGCGTCGACATAAGGTATGAGTTCATCGCAGAGCACCTTCTCGAAGTTCTGGGCAGCAGCCCCACGACCGCCACCACCAAAGCCCATCTCATTGGTCATACCGTAGGTGCATACCACGATGAACGGCTTAATCTTACCCTCGGCAATCAGATTGTCCATGATGAGGTTAGCGTGACCCTGGGTCATCCAGGCGGTCTCATCCTCACCCCAGCCATGCTGCAGGTAGAGCACAGGATAACTGGTCTTGGCATCCTTGTCGTATGTCGGCGGTGTATAGACGAATGCACGACGGCACGTCTGGGTGCTCTCACTCCAGAAGAGAATCTGCGACACCTTTCCGTGAGGCACATTCTTCATAGCGTAGAAGTCCTTGTCCTTAGCAGGAATCTCGATACCGCTCTCCCAACGGGTAGAACCGTAGAAGTTGCCAGTGCCGGGATCGTTGAACGTACCACCATCAACGGTGATGTGATAGTAGTGGAAACCTTCGTCCATTGGACCGGCTGTGGTGCCAACCCATGAACCATCGTAAGTCTTCTTCAACTGGGTACCACCCTGGCCACCGAGACCGAGACCAACATTCACAGCCTGAGCATCTGGAGCCTCAATGCGGAAACGTGCATAGCCCTGAGAGTTCACCTGGGGATACTGCTGTCCGGGCTGGTTCAGTTCAGAAGGAACAAAGTCCTCCTTGATGCCAGCCACTTCGGGGAAGGCCAACTCAGGCTTGAACTGAGCGCGCTGCTGTCCAAAGCCACCAAAGCCTCCGGGGCCACCCTGGCCACGACGACGACCCTGCTGTCCAGGACCGCCCTGTCCTCCGAAACCACCGGGGAATTGACCACCTTGACCAAAACCACCCTGACCTTGGGGACGGGGCTGACGGGGAGGACGTGCGGGCAGACTCCACTTGGCAGCCTTCATATCCTTAATATACTCATAAGCCATCTTAGGCTGATAGTTCTCATCGAATGGTAACGGATAGTTACGGGCACCCAACCAAGAGTCACGGTCGCCAAGATTCCAGAAGGTCACGCAGTCGATGACATCCTTGTGCTTACGGAACACACCGAAGACACGGGCATACTGGTCTGCCAGATGCTGCTTCACAGAATCGCTGACGGCCACACCCTCACGACTGAACTGCAAACCACCACCCATCTCCTCATTCACACGGATGTCAAGTTCGGTGACGTGGATGTGCTTCACAATCGTCTTATAGAGGCTGATGGCATCATCAATCTCCTTCTCCGTAGGACCGTAGATGTTGTAGTGGCCCTGCATACCGATACCATCGATAGGCACACCAGCATCCTTCATCTTCTTCACCATGTTGTAGATGCGCTTACTCTTCACAGGATCGGCCTCGTTATAGTCGTTGTAGAAGAGCAGGGCCTTCGGGTCGGCCTCACGGGCGAACTGGAAGGCCTTGGCAATGAACTCATCACCGCAGAGTTTGTACATGGCACTCTGACGGTATGGATCCTCAGCATTCTTATCGTCGGTCATGGCCTCGTTGACCACATCCCAGCAATATACCACATCCTTATAACGGCTGACAATAGCCTGAATATGGTTCTTCATACGGGCATAGAACTGCTCTTTGGTCGTTCCCTCGGCAGTCATCCAACGACCGATCTGTGAGTGCCACATCAGACAGTGTCCACGCAGTTTGATGCCGTTCTGACGGGCGAAATTAGCAATACGGTCGGCATTCTCCCAGTTGAACTGGCCCTCCTGGGGCTCTGTTGGCTCCGGCTTCATGTCGTTCTCACAGGTCATGCTATTGAACTCCTTCTTAATCAGAGCCGACTGTTCGGCATTTGTTACATTGCGCTGGTTGACAGCGACACCAATCATGAAGTAGTCCTTATAGGCATCCTTCAATCCTTGTGCCATGGCGGTAGTGCCCATCGCAATGAGCATCATACCCAAAATAGTCTTTTTAATCATAATCATTTTCGTTTTTGTTATTTTTTGAATAGATGAGGAATAAACTCATGGAGTCCACGACGCCAGGTGAGGAACTCATGGGCAGTACCTTCCGACTGCTTACCCTCGACCTTGATGCCCATTTCCTGCAAGCCCTTCACGATATCACCGCTCTTGATGAAATCCTCAGAACCCCAGTTCATATACATGTAGTGGATCTTCTTATTGAACTCGTCGGCATTGGTAAAGACACCATTGTAGGCCGTCTTCAAATCGAGTCCGAAGATAGCGCCGCTGAAAGTGCCGAGCCAGGCAAACTTATCCATGTTGTTGAACACGATGTCGAAGGTCTGGTGTCCACCCCACGACAATCCAGCCATTGCACGGTTGTCGCGGTCGGTCTTCGTACGGAAGTTAGCGTCGATATAAGGAATGAGGTCATTCAGGAGGACGGGATAGAACGAAGCACCATAGTCGCCCATACCCTGACCACGACCCATCGGAGCCTTAATGTCACCACTCTCCATGACCACGATCATCGGCACTGCCTCACCCTTGGCAATGGCGTTGTCCATGATGTGCTGCATCTTACCTTGCAGCGTCCAACTGGTCTCGCCCTCGCCCATACCATGCTGCAAATAGAGCACGGGATAACGCTTCTTCAAGCCCTGCTTCTGATCGTACTCAGCAGGGGTATATACCATTGTATGACGCCACTTGTTCTGCTCGTTACTCCAATAGTAGATGCTGCGGACAGAGCCTGCGGGTACACCCTGCTGCGGACGGTAATAGTCGCCCTCAGGTCCCTCGGGCACTTCCAGACCACCGGCCTCACGGTTGGTGCCGAAGAAGGTCTCAGAGGCAGGATCGATGAAGCGAACACCGTCGATACTCATGAAATAATAGTGGAAACCTACGGGCAGGGGATCCGTCACAGCCATGAAGTTACCCTGACCATCGGGCTCCATATCGTATTTCTTGTCGCAGATGTCTACGATGACTTTCTTGGCCTGAGGCGCATTGATGCGGAAATAGGCACGACGCTGAGAATCCACTTTCGGGAACTCATTGCCAGGAATGGTGTTCTCACCAGTAACGGCATCAGCAGGCACATTAATCTTCTTGATAGCCACAGGCAGATTGGCCGGACGCTTGGGCTCGAAACCGAGGTGACGGGCCACAGCCTCGCCATAACGGCAACCTAACTCACGGTAACCGGCAGCATCGAAGTGCAGACGGTCAGGACCGTTGGTACAGCCATCGGACGAGATGACCTGTGAGGTATGGATAGTCTGGGGCAGTTCGTCAATCTGCTTCTTACATCCGATGCAGACACCCTTACCATCGGCCTGAACGATGTTACCTACATAGAGGTTCACCTCCTCAGGTTTCAGTTGAAGGTCACCACAGAGGTTCTCATACACCTCTTTCACCATACCAGCCCACTTCGGGTCGCCGGTATTGGTCTCACCTTGGTGCATCAGGATACCCTTGATGACACCGTCCTTCTGGGCCTTCTTGGCCAGTGTGACCAGACGCTCATAAGGATTATTATCATAGGCAGCCAACATACCCTTCATCCAACCGGGAGCCTTCTTGTTCACGTAATCGGGGATGCTGTCGGGGAGGAAGCCCTTGATGTCGATACCACCGATAGCCACGTGGATAACACCGATCTTGATGTTCTCGGGCAACGAGGCCACAAGGGTACGACCGAACCAGTCGGCGGGGGTCAGACCCGTGTTAGGACGACACAGGGGAGCCGAAGCCTCACACCACTCGCCCATCTTACGCTCCGGGCGACCGTTGGCGGCAGGAAAATCCACGGCAGGCATCAACAGGAAGCGCGGACCGGGACTGGCCAGGTCGGCTGCCTCGGGACGGGCATTACCCTCCATGTTAGACTGTCCAAAACAAAGGAAAATGTAAAAGTTAGGGTCAGCGGGCTGAGCAACTTCCTCAGTCTTGGCCTTTTTTGTGGCAGCCTTCTTTTTCTGGGCTGCCAACGTGCAAGGCAGGGCCAACAAAATGGCCGCAAAGAGCACGGTTTTAAATCTTGATTGAATCATATTGATGGTTGTTAAAAAAATAGTACGTACCTTTTCGGTGCAAAGGTACGTACTTTTCGCCAAAACGACATTTGCAAGTGTTTCAGATGCTTTGTCGTATGTTACATTTGATATATATCACCCTACAATCACCACACCACCGTTGCAGGGAATGGTAATCACAACCTGTTGCTTTTTATTCTGTTTCAGTGTCTTCACGCTGCCATTCAGTTGGGCATCATCGCTGTAAATAGTTATTTCGGCACCCTTGTCGAACATGGGGAGCGTGATGGCCTGTTTCAAAGGCTCGCTCTCAGCATTGATACCCACCACATACCACTTGTCGCCACAGCGACGGGCCAGGATAACATACTTACCGGGATAGCCGTCGATGAACTTCACCTCATCCCAGGTCGTGGGCACCTCTTTCATGAAGTCGATGGCCCAGGCAGGCGCATCGGTCAGGTTATTAGGTGCCATCGCGAAGTGTTGCACGGCACTTTGGAAGAGCACTGCAGTGGCAAGGGCATAGACATCGGAGGTCCTACGGACCGTACCGCGTTTGTTGTCGGCATTATAATACTTGTTAAGGGTAGAACCGCCAAAGTCCATCGAGCCCACAGTATTGCGGATGAACGGATGGGTACAGCCGTTACGGGCCTCCGCATCACAGGCACCCTGTCCGAAGTGCAGGTTCTCTGAGGCAAGCACAGCCTCCGAGGCAGCATAGTTAGGATACATGCGTTCCCAGCCACGCGGGAGGGTACAGCCGTGGAAGATGCAAAGCAGTCCGAAGTCGTTGGCATCGGCGAGGATATCCTCATAGAGTTGCATCGTCGGCTGTTTGTCGCCACCAAAGAAATCCACCTTGATACCACGGATGCCATTGTCGTGCATCCACTTCATCTCCTCCCGGCGGATACGGGCATTATCCATCTTGCCTATCGGTGTCTGGGGAGCATCGTTCCACTTACCATTGGAGTTGTACCAGAGGAAGAGGCCAACGCCCTTGGTCTTGCCATAGCGAGCCAGTTCGGCTACTTTCTCGTAACCGATCTGCTTGTCCCAGAAAGCATCGATGAGCACACTCTGGTAGCCCATGGCAGCGGAAAAGTCGATATAGCGCTTCTGTTCATCGAAGTTACAACTGCCGTCCATGCCGATGATCCAACTCCATGAGCCTTTGCCATAGATATATTCCTGCGAGGCTTTGTACTTAGGCTGCACGAGATCGAAAGGTACGGTAGTCTCCACGATATTCGCCAACGGACCTACGGTGATGGTGCGCCAGGGTGTCTCACCAGGCAACGACATAGCGGGTGTCACGGATCCCACGCCATTGAGTTCACCCGGCTGGGGGAACCCGATACGATAGTTGGCGCCGCCCTCGTTCAACAGACGACAACCCACATAACCGCCATCGGTACCCGTCTCACTGATGAGAAGCCAATTGGCTTCCCCGGAGATTCCGGATTTTCCGGGAACTTTAAACAGGCAGGGGAAGGTATAGCCCTCACCCCAGCCATTCTTACCCATCGCATCGTCGAGGGAATAGGAAGTCTCATAACTGGGAGAGGTACGTGCAAAACCACCCATCGGTTTCGACTGCGGACAGAGGAAGGTAGTGGTACCCTCCGGCAAGACGAAACCGCTGGCCTCGCTCTGTACCACACAGACACGGGTATCGCGCTTTGGATAGATCTTATAACGGAAGGCCACGTCGCGGTTGCTGACGCGGAAGATGACATCCATCACGGGCTGGTTGTTTTGCAGATAGGTGGCCACGCCCTCGTTGGCCTGATAACTCACCTCGCGCTGTTTGATATTATTTAGGGTATAGGTCTCGCTGACAGGCATCGTCGCAAAGCCTTCCTTCAAGGTCAGTCCCTGGGTGTAGTCACCGATATTCGTCACCACACCGAGGGCGGAACGGTTCAACATCGTCTGTCCCTGATAGTTGACGCTATAACAGGGTTTGCCCCCCGACAACTCGAGGATGACCTGAATCTTCCCGTCGGGACTCCCGATGGTCTGGGCCTTAGCCCCCATCGTCAGGCACAACAGTGCCACACAAAATAACATCGTCTTTTTCATATCCTTTTTCATTTTACTATTTTATCTTTTGATAACAGAACTCATCCACATCCACATAGCCGCCGCTCTTTTTCGTGGCATAGTTGAAGATGCCGAACTTCGAACCCATGAAGAAACGGCGCCAGTCGAAATTCAGACGGTAGTTCTCCGTGCCAATCCGTTCCCACTGCTCGCCGTCCATGCTGTAATAGAAGTTGGCACAGTCGGCACCGCCATTGCGCCCTTTGACGGGACGGAAGTCAGCATCGATGCGCAACCAGATCTTTTTGGCTTTGGGATAGAGTTGGGATAGTGCGATACCTTTTATCATCTTCTCATCGACGTTTGTCACCTCCTTATTGCGATCTGAGAGTTCCACTTTTTGCTCGCTCATCTCTAAGTAGTACTTTTTACCGATGCGTTTGATAGTCAGGACACCCGAGTCGCTGTTGAAAGCAGCAAAACCAGCACGGTCGCCGTCTTTCATGTTCGAGTAGTCCATTACGATATAAGCACTGCATTGCGGTCCCTCCATGCGCTGTGTCAACGTGTTCGGGGCGAGATAGAGGGTGTTCACCACACGGTTGGTCTTCAGTCGGAGAAATCCGGGTTGCTCCGTCAGGCTCCAGGCATTGTCGACGGGGTTGTGGTTCCACTGCCACTGCAAACCGAGTTTCGGCTCAGCAAAATCGTCGCTCTTCACGATGCCCGTCTCAGGCTGACCGCTCACAAATGGACGTACCTCATCGGGTACCTTACCATTCTCATCGCCCAGCATCGGCCATCCGTTGATCCAGCGACAAGGCATCACCGTAAGCACTCGACCCACACCATTTCGATCTTGGAAGATGATGCCATACCAGTCGCCAGAAGGGGAGTCGACAATCGTTCCCTGAGCCTCGTAGGAGAAACCGCCGAACTCACTCTCCAGGATTACCTGCTTCTCATAGGGTCCGTGGATATCATCAGCACGATAGCACACTTCACGACGGTGCTTGCCAGGGGCATAGACGTGTGAGATCATCAGGAGGTAATACTTACCGTCGTGCTTGATCACACGACTGCCCTCCAGAAGTCCCCTCTCATCCTCTTCACGCTGGAAGATATGCATGTGCGTCCCTTCTATCACGTCAGAGAGATCGGGCTTCAGTTCCATCAGTTCGCCCGTACCATATATTACATATACGCGACCATCGTCGTCGAAGAACAGCGAACAGTCATGGAAATGGCGCATACGCGACAAGATTTTCCATGGTCCCTCGGCCTTATCGGCAGTAAAGATATAGGTGTCACCCATCGCCCCCTGTTCATTGGGAGCCAGAAGGGCATAGAATTTTCCATTGTGGTACTTCAGCGAGGTGGCCCACTGTCCACGTCCGTAGACCGTGCCTTGCAGCAGGTCGTACTTCGGCGAGTCGGTCAGTTTATCAAAGATATAGCCCACCGTCTCCCAGTTCTTCAAGTCTTTCGAGGCCATCACGGGCGCACCCGGCATCAGGTGCATGGTAGTGGACACGAGATAGAAAGTGTCACCGACGCGAATCACATCGGGATCAGGTACATCAGCCCATAACATGGGGTTCTGGATCTTCTCCGTGTGGAGCGTTACATAGTCGTCAGCCATCACCCTTGCAGCAGGCAGGAGCAACAGGGCTGTCAACAGCACATTTGATAAGACTTTTCTCATTTCAATTGGTTTTAAGTTTAATTTGTGTGCGCAAAGGTACGAAATAATCGGGACATGAACAAATACTTCTTCACTTTTTTTCGCAACGTTGCATTTTTACTTTTTTGCTTTTCAAGGGTCATATAAGTAATGACAGACGACAATCAGATCATCTCACTGATCAGGGAGAACGCGGAACAGGGCTTCCGAATACTGATGGCGAAGTACAAGGAGCCCGTCTATTGGCACATCCGCCGACTGGTGGTCGGCCATGCTGACGCTCAGGACGCGACACAGGAGACCTTCGTGCGGATATTCCGTTCTTTCGGCCAGTACAGCGGTGAGGGCACGTTCAAGTCGTGGATCTTCCGTATCGCCACCAACGAGGCTCTGCGCCTCTTAGGACGGAACCAGGGAAAGACCACCCTGACACTCGACGAGACGACACCTGCCATCCTCACGATGAAGGCCGATGACTATTTCGACTACGGTGATGTGGAGGCGGTGAAACTGCAAAAGGCCATCCTCGCCCTGCCTGCCAAACAGCAACTGGCATTCAGCCTGAGATACTACGACGATCTGTCGTACAAGGAGATATCGGCCGTCATCGGCTCTACGGAGACATCCGCCAAGGCCAACTACCACTTTGCGAAAGAAAAGATTATCAAGTATATGAACTCAAACGAGATATAGCGTATGGAACAGAACTATGATTTCAACAGCGTGGGCAAGAAGATGCCTTATACCGTACCCGACGGTTTCTTCGACCAGTTGGAGGAGCAGGTGATGAACGAGGTGAAGGCCGAACCCGCCAAGGAGAAGAAGTCCGGAAAAGGCAAAACCATCCGCATTGCCATCCGCACACTGCTGGCGGTAGCCGCCTGCATCGCCCTGTTCCTGGTCGTCAAGAAGGCTCTGCCACAAGGCGATGACACCATCACCGACGACTTCACGAGTGTGGAACTGGCATTCAACAACCTCAGCACGGAAGATCAGGACTACCTGCTGGAGGTCTATCAAGAAGAGGAAGAACTCATATATGACAACGACTTAAATGAATGGAAAAATGAAGAAAGTATTTAGTATCCTGCTAACTGCCATTATGATGATGGCGTTTAGCACCGCCGTCTCTGCACAGGAGAACAACGGACAACAGCCCAGTAAGAAACAGCGCATGAGCCGTGAGCAGATGGCTGAGATGCAGGCTAAGCACATTGCCCGTCAGTTGGCTCTGGACGATGCTACCAGCCAGAAGTTCATCGAAACCTTCAGCGCTTATCAGAAGGAAGTGTGGACTCTCCGTCCACAGGGAAAGCAACATGGGAAAAAGAAATCGGAAATGACGGATGCCGAGGTGGAGAAGTCCATCAAGGACCAGTTCGACCACAGTCAGAAGATTCTCACGCTGCGTCAGGAGTATTACAAGAAATACAGCAAGTTCCTGACGCCGAAGCAGATTCAGCGTGTCTACGAACTGGAGAAACAGTCGATGAACCGCCTCTCGAAACGTGGCAGGGGCAATGCCGCAGGCAGGCCAAACGCCCCCCACAGACCCCAAGCAGGCCGTCCCAACGGTCCCGGCAAGGGTAAGTACAATGGCAAGTTCCAAAGAAAGCCCCAAACCCAAGAGGAAAAGAAATGACCAACATGATTAATAGATAAAAGTTAGTAGTTATTTTTAATCCCCCGTCGTCGCATCAATCTGCTTCGGCGGGGGATTACTTTTCTGGAAAATCAAACGTTTTGGAGTATTATTTGTTCCTTTGTTTCTCCGTCTCTTCGCGCTTGGCCTTGTAGAAGCGGTCAACGAAGTCCACCTGTTCACGGTTGGGACGCATGATGAGCGAAGCACCATTACTGAACTGCATCGTGGTGGGCTTTGCATCGTCGAACGAGGGCCAGTAAGGTAATCCAGCACCGTTGGGATTGCATGTCTTGGCGAAGTTCACCCAGTACTGTTGGATGATCTCGGCCACAGCCGACTCAGCGGGATATTTGTCGGGCTGCGTCAGGAACTCCCCGTTCAGATAGAGGATATCATCGGCATGAGCCACACCCTTGCGGCGCTTGTCCTGCGAGAAACTGCGTGTGGAGGGCTGGGCGAGGAAGGCAGCGTAGGCAGGACTCTTACCCGTCTTGCTTTGCAGACTCACCCAGGCGTATGAAGGCCAGGCAAAGCCCACGTCACGGAAGGTATCGCCAAAGCCGTGCCATGCCTCATCATCTGTATTGCCGGGATAGACCTTCAAAGCCTCATCAGCAAAGTCGCCAAAAATCTGCCGCACCTGCTTCTGGTAGTCTGCTGCCTTGATATTCCCTGGCGAGAAGAGGGCACCCTCGTCGCTGTTGGTCATCACAATGACAGGCACATCATTATATTCTCCCCTCTCGTAGAGACGATACTGGTCGTCGGTAATCACATAGCCATCCACACAAGGCCAGAAACCTGCGAATCCCACATCCCCGTCGCAGAGCGACATCGCATCCATCTGGCGCAGTTCTTTCAGTGATTTCTTCTTCAAATGTTTCTGGAAGGCAAGACCCTGTTGTTCGGCACCCTTCTGTGAGGCATCCAGGCCCAACGAACGGGGCTGATCACTCCACGGGGCAAACGAGCCACCGCTCTGACTGATACAGGCACGGAAGAGTCCCTTTGCCAAGGGCGAGCCACAGAGCAGACTACAACTGATGGCACCGGCACTCTCGCCGAAAATCGTCACCTTCGAAGGGTCGCCGCCAAAATTGGCAATGTTACGCTGTACCCATTGGAGGGCATAGATCTGGTCGAGCAGGCCATAGTTGCCGGAATGGCCTTGGGGATCCTCCTTCGACAATTCGGGATGTGCCATAAATCCTAAGGCTCCTGTCCGGTATTCCACACTGACGATGACCACACCCCGCAAGGCGAGGTATTTCCACAGGTCACCACCATAGTGCTCTGTCTGGAAACCGCCTCCGTGAATCCACACCATCACCGGCAGACGGTCGGCTGTGGAGGTGGCTGGGGTTGCGATGCCTAAGTAAAGACAGTCCTCACTCATCATATCTGCCGTACGACCCTGACGGGTTGGCTGTGGTGGCCAGGGGCCGAACTTGTCGCATTTGAGTACACCCTCCCACGCCTTAGCGGGCTGCGGGGCACGCCAACGCAGGTTTCCTACTGGCGGAGCGGCGTAGGGGATGGCCTTATAGACAGCCAACGAGCCATCGGCAACACCTTCCAGTTCACCTGTCTCAACACAGGTACGGAGCAGGGGTTGCGGCTGTGCAGGAGATATCTTCAGGATGAAGCCGCCACGGGGTTGACAGGTCATCTGCGAGGGAAGACGATTCGACGTGGACATATCCCAGCCGCCACCGACGGGGTCGGCAAAGGTTTCCACCCGCCAGTCCTCATTGCCGAGGAACGAGAGGTCGAACTTCAATGTCTGTACCTCGTCGCATCCGTTGATGCCAGCCACATACCAGGTATTCCCACTGCGACGGGCCATAACGGCACGTTCTCCGGGATAGCCGTCGAGCAGACAGGTCTCATCCCACACATTCGGCAGGGTGGAAAGGAACTGCTGTACCTCCTGCGGCTGTGCCAGGAAACTCTCCGGTCTGTCGGCGAGATGCTGCAAGCCACTCTCGAAGAGTACCGTCAGAGCGAGTTCATGGGCATTCGACGTGATATGCGGATGCTGGGAGTCGCTGAAGGCACAGGGGGTATAGTCCATCGGCCCGATGACATTACGAGTAAAGGGCAGGGTGGCATTGTGAGATGCCGCCTGCTTGGTGAATGTCGGTACATTATTATACCACTCGGCTCCATAGACTCCCTCGGTGGAGAGCAGGTTCGGATAGGTACGCTGCCAACCACGCGGAATGGTGGCACCGTGGAAGTTCACCAACAGATGATGCCGGGCGGCACACTCCATCAGTTCGATACAGTAGTCCATATTCATCTGGTTGTCACCGGAGAAGAAGTCAATCTTCACACCGGCCACCCCGATCTGTTCGCACCAGGCAAACTCCTTCTCGCGATCCTCAGGCTTGTTCAGACGGTATTTAGGTGTAGGCGCACCATCCACCCAACCCACAGAAGAGTTGTACCAGATCATCGGCTGAATGCCCTGAGACTTGGCGTAGTTGACAGCATCCTCGACGGTCTTGCCATCCTTCATCGTATCCCACTCCGCATCGATCAGCACATAAGGGAGATGGAGGGCAACTGCCAAATCCACATATTTCTTGATGATATTATAGTCGTTGCTGCCATGGTTATAGGCCCAGTAGACCCACGACACCACCCCCGGACGGATCCAACTGGTATCCTCGAGTTTGCAGGGTTCAGAGACATCGGTGATAAGGGTGGAAGCCACCACATCAGCCAGACTGCCGATGATGGCCACCCGCCACGGACTATGCCACTCACCCGACACCTTCACCTCATTCTGGTCGGGGGTCACACGGTAGAGTTCCCCGTCGTTGTAGAGGCACGAGGCACTCTGACGGCGCTCGATATTCGCCTCGGAGAGCAGGGCAAACACCTCGTCAGCAGGCTCGATGAGGGCAGGATACCCCCAACGGATGTTCCAGCCATCGGCTGACTTGAACGTACCGCTGAAACTGCGCACGGGCTGGGTCTTATACGAGGTGGTCAGGGGGAAGAAACCCTCGTAGGCATCCGTCCACTGCTGTATCCAGCGCTTCGTACCTTCTGGAATACGGTAGGTGGTCTGTTCCCTTGGGAGTGAGGCATCCTTCAATCCCGATAGTTCGTAACGGAAGGCGAGTCCGTCGTTATAGAGGCGCACCACCAAGCGTACATTCTTCCCCAAAGAGGCCTGATAGACATTCGCCTCATTGGTACAGTGCAGCCGTTTGCCGGCCAGCATCTGATAGTCGGCTTTCACCGTACCAGCCCCCTTCAGTTTCGGTACCGCCTGACTGCCTTCATAGCCCACGGCAGGGATGTCGAGCACCTGTTGGTTATCATAACTGACCACAAGTCCACTACCCTTCGTTTCTACCGTCAACTTCCCGTTCGGTGAGGCCACACGCTGTGCCGCTGCCGCCATCACCAACCCTATCAGGGCGATGCTTAAAAGAATTCTTTTCATCTTTACTTACTTTTTTAAACTTTCCGTCAGTTCTTTTTTGTGAGAGACTCGTGCAAAGACAGGGATAAACTCCTTGTGCACCTTTGTGGTGACGGTCTGTCCGCCCTCGAAATGCTCAGCCGTATGGATTTCTTCCCATCCGCCCTCAGACTTGGGGAGATAGGTCTTCCACTCCGTGACACCTGGTTCTGTAATCGGACTGACAAGCAATGAGGGACCGAACATATACTCGTATTTCTGCCTCAGGGCCTGAGGGTCGTCGGCGAAATCAAACACCAACGGGCGCATCAGGGTATAGCCTTCTTTCGACACACGTTCGGCACAAGCCTTGATATAGGGTTGCAAGGTCTCACGCTCCTGCAGACTCACCTTAAACAATCGCTGGGCCTCCTCACCGTAATTCCAAGGCTCCGTATTGCTCATATAACCATGCACACGCATCAGAGGCAGATAGACACTGGTCTGTATCCAACGGAGCATCCGTTCGATATAGTCCTGATTGTTGTACTGGTCTCCGGGACGGAAGAACCCACCTGCGTCGTAAGTCCACCAGGGGATACCTGCGGCCTGCATGCCGAGACCCGCCGTGATCTGCCTGCGGAACGCTTCCCAGTCGCTGCCCACATCACCGCTCCACAGGGCAGAACCATAACGCTGGATGCCCGGGAAACCGCAACGGGTGAGGATCATCGGTTCCTTGCCTGCCTTCATCAGACCTTCATAGACCGTCTTGTTCACCAGCAACGGATAGACGTTACGCACCAGTTCGCCCGCCCAGCGCCCATTATTCACACGCCGTCCTACTAGGTCGTCATTCTCAGGCTCCGTAGCATCCTGCCACCAGGCATCAATACCGAGGGGAACCAGTCGCTGGTTGAAGTGCTTCCAATAGGCGGCAGCCGCCTCCGGGTTGAAGAAGTCAATCCAGTCGGTACCGGGGATATAATAGTTGCCGGCCACCATCTGCCGACCCACCTCTGAGTTCTTGTCAATCTTCGACCAGACACTCACCATCAGTCGGATGTCCATCTGGTGCAGACTGTCTGTCAGAGCCTTGGGGTCGGGATAGTACTGCTCGTCAAATTGCATCGAGTTCCAGCCATACTTGCCCCAGTACTGCCAGTCCTGGACAATCACGCTAATAGGCATCTCTTCCTTGCGGAAGCGCTTGGCTGTCTGCAAGATCTCGTCAGAGGAATGGAAGCGTTCGCGACAATGGATATAGCCCAGTGCCCATGTCGGCATGGGAGGGCACTCGCCTGTCAGGTAGCGATAGGAGGCAATGATCTCGTCGGGAGTGCCGACAAACACGGTATAGTCGACGGCATTGGCAATCGGTGAACGGAACACCGTCTCATTGTTCACTTTCTTATAATAGACTACGGGTTTGTCGCCTCGTGAAAGTTCTGCCGTCAACTGATGCTTTCCTGCCGTCAGATGCACGATGGCCGAAGCCGTAGGCGGCAACCACGTATTCTGTATCTCAATGACAGTCTTCCCGTCAATGAGGAGATTGTGTCGGCGTGCCATTTTCTGGCCTACGTCGAGCAACAGCGCATAGTCGCCAGCCTCTGTCACGTCAATTGTGGCTTCATAGAGGTTACGCTGGCGCACCTCCCGACGATTACCCTCTGTCGTGGTGACATTCACCACCTCACTGGCACCTTGTCCCTCTCGCCGTTCCAGCGCGACGCTGAGGTCGCAAGGGTTGAACTCCGTCAGACCGTAGTTGTTCCAAAGGATGCCATAACCCTTGTTCGACAAGAGCATCGGAATGGATATCTGAGTATTCACCTGTGTGAGCCGCCGAGAAAGGCCTCTTACATTGCTATAGCCATCCTGAAACTGTCCCAGTCCATATAGGAATTCATCCTCGGGAGAGACAAAAGCCAGTTTAGCCTCACCGGCCTGTAACTGATGACGGAGAGCCGTAAACACCACCCGCCCCTGCTTATTCTTGACGGTCAGCCGTTGCTGCCGTGCATCCACATTGACGGATATGGCATTACTCTCTACCTCATTGTGTTTCACATAGAGCCAGTCAGGGAGCGTGTCGACCAACGTTCCTTCATAATACTGGATACGCACGGCGTTCTTCGCCACCGTCGTCACCTTCACTTGACCCTTCCCAAACTTTACCGTCTTTGCCTGTGCAGTCAGACAAAGCAACAGGGTCAACAATAGTAAAAAAGTCTTTCTCATACCAATAATTGTTGTTTAGTAGGTTGCAAAGGTACAAAAGAATTTGCAGAAAAAACCCTCCAAATGTATCAAGAATTATTCAAAATGTAACACCGTTAACATTCACGTGTATTTTCTACACATAATTTATACATTAATTATTTTAGACATACCTTTTTTTTAGTACCTTTGCGGCCAAATTTCATTAAAAGTATTATGTGGTCAACTTTACTATCAGTAGTTCTGGTCATCAATGAACTGATGGCCTCCAATGCGGGACAAGTGATGAGTCCCGCCATCAATTTCGACAGTTGGATTGAAGTTTACAACCCTTCTGATGAGACAGTCAACCTGGGCGGCATGTATCTGAGTAACGATGCCAACAACCTGAAAAAATGGCAGATGCCAAGTGACATGGGAAAAGTACCAGCCAAGGGATTCAAAGTCATCTGGCTCGGTTCTGAAGACAGCAACGAACTACAGGCTCCATTTAAACTGGACTGTGATGGTGGATCCATCTACCTAAGTGACACCGATGGAAGCCTTATCGTCAGTCAGGAATACCCAGAGGCCCTGAGCCGTACAGCATGGGCCCGCAAGACAGACGGCGGCGACGACTGGGGATGGACTTCAACAGCCACCCCTGGCGAGAGCAATGCCACTGCCATTTTCGCCGACAAGCGGTTGGCTGCTCCTGTTGTCAACGTGGGCAGCAAACTGTTTACCAGTTCACAGACCATCAAGGTGACCATACCCGAAGGTGCCCGACTGGTATATACCACCAACGGCAGTCTGCCTGTGGACCCCAAGGACATACCGACGGAGGATCCCTGGGAACAGAGGGTGAAGAACGGCAACTGCGAGGGAGAGGATGCCTCCTGCCTTGTCAGTATGGATGGTGACAGCGGAAAGAAAGAGAACCGCATCACCGACGGCATTGGTTATAATGAGTCCCGTGGTGTCACCGTTCACTCCATCAAAGGTGCCAAGAACGATTATACGACCCAGTTCTATGTCTATACCCCAGACCATGTCTGGCAGACGGGCGAACAGTTCCGCTTCACCATGAAGGTGCGTGCTGACAAGGCTGCCAAGATTAAGGCCTTTGCCCATAAGAAACCTGGCGATGAGATTAAAAAGACCAGTTGGGGCTGGGGAGGCGGCGGTAGTTCCACCCCTGTCAGCATGCTGGACGGTACATACAATGTCACCACTGAATGGACGGAAATCAGTTATAGTGGCTACATCTCATCCGACCAGGCCGACGAACAGTGGAGCGGCGGCTGGGGCTGGGGCGGCGGCAACGCAACGGTCACCTACTCCTTGCAAACCATCGCCTTCAACCTGAATGTCGACAAGAGTGACAACAACTTCTACTTCGACGAGATCTCGTGGGAGTCACTCCCTGTTGGCTATACAGAATTCCCCACCAAGGAGAGTACAGATGGTAATTTTGCCATCAATGAAACCACCAACTTCACATTCCGCCTCTATCAGGACGGCTATCTGCCCAGTGTACCTGTTACCCGCAGTTATATCAAGACCAGCAACAAATATACCCTGCCGATTATCAGCATCGTGGGCGACGAGAATTACTTCTGGGACGACAAGATTGGTCTGGACTGCGACGGAGACGGCACCAACGGTAAGACTGGCAACGGACAGGACTGGCCGAAGAACTACAACTGCGACTGGGACCGTCCTGTGAACTTCAGTTACATCGATCCTTCGAAGGGCATGCTCTTCAACCAGGATGTCAATATCAGCGTATCGGGCGGCTATACCCGTACACAGAACTACCGTTCGTTCAAACTGAAGAGCAACAAGATCTTCGACGGTCAGAACCGCTTCGACTATCCTTTCTTCCCACAGAAGCCCTATAACCGCAACAAGGTGCTCCTCATCCGCAATGGTGGCAACGATATATGGAGGCACAACGCCCGTTTCATGGATCCGGCCTTGGAAACTATCATCCAGCGCTCAGGCATAGACCTCGACGTACAGTCGTATGTGCCTGTTATCGAATATGTGAACGGTGAACTGCGTGGTGTGCTGAATATGCGAGAGCCCAACAACGACAAGTTTGCCGATGCTAACTTCGGCTACGACGACGAGGAACTCGACGCCCTGGAAAACGGCAAGGTGAAGAACGGAAGCGACGAGGTGATGAAGCGTATCTACGAACTCGGGGCACGCATCAACGAGGATGGCGTCTACGAGGAACTGATGACGCTGCTCGACATTGACGAGTACACCAACTACATGGCTGTCACCCTGTTCCTCTACAACGATGACTGGCCCGACAACAATATCAAGTGCTATCGCAGCCAGAACGACGGTCGCTACCGCTTCGTCAGTTTCGACCTCGACTATGCGTTCAAGGGATGTTGGAATGACAGCAAGGAAAATCCCTTCCAGAACTTTGCTCTATTCAAAGATGACAAAGGTCCGAAGCACAATAATGTCAAAGAGATTGCCAACAAAGAATTTGTCAACCTCTTCCTCAACCTGCTGACACACGACGGCTACCGTCGTAAGTTCATCGACACCTTCTGCCTCGTGGCTGGTAGTGTCTTCGAGCCTACCCGTTCCAAGGCCATCATCGACGAACTGCTGAATGTCATAAAGCCCATGTGCCAGTTGATGAAGAACCAAGAGTACATCAACGACGGACACGACCCAGACCGTTCGGCTACTACCATCAAGAATAACCTAAACGGACGTTCCAAGAAGATGACGGAATACATGAAGAATTTCAACCTGATGAAACTGACAGGTGTCACCCAGCAGAGCGTCGAACTCAGCGCCAATGCCGAAGGTGCCAGCATCTATGTCAATGGACAAGAGGTACCGTATGCTGAATTCAAGGGTCATCTCTTCGCCCCCGTCACCCTCGAGGCCAAGGCTCCTGCAGGCTATGTCTTCACGGGTTGGAAGAATGGCGACGAGGTCGTCTCTACATCAGCCGAGATGGCACTCCCCGACGACGCCACCCTGTCTCTCGTGGCTTGCTTCGATGCCCTCTCTGAGGATCAACTGATGGCCCAGGGCATCACACCAGTGCGTATCAACGAGGTGAGTGCCGCCAACAGCATCTACGCCAACGAGTTCTGGAAGCGCAACGACTGGGTGGAACTCTACAACACCACCGACAAGGACATTGACGTGGCTGGCATGTACCTGTCGGACAACGCCAATAAGCCCCAAAAGTACCAGATTGCCGCCGATGGTGCTTCCACCATCGTGCCAGCCCACGGTTATCTCATCGTCTGGTGCGACAAACTCGAGCCCGAGTCACAGTTGCACGCCTCCTTCAAACTGGCTGCTGAGGGTGGCGACGTGCTGCTCACCGCTGCCGACGAGTCGTGGTGCGACCACTTCGTCTATACCGAACACAAGGGCGATGAGTCGGTGGGCCGCTATCCTGACGGTGCTTCGGATGTCTTCGTGATGAACATTCCCACCATCGCCAAGACCAACGTCATGTCGAGCTACCTGACTGCCGTGCAACAGCCTGTCATTACTGGCATCCGCGATCTGACTGCAGATGTCGCTGAGGAACTCAGCATCCGCTACGCAGAAGGTCGCCTCGCCATCCGCAGCACCTCGGCAGAGCGCCCACAAGTCAGGATTGCCAACCTTGCCGGACAGTCTGTCGTCATGCTTCAACCACAGTTGAACGGTGGTTATACCGAAGTCAATATTGAACAACTGCCCGCAGGTGTCTATGTGGCTGTCATCACCGACCAGCAGGGACACAAGGCTACGTGTAAGTTCATCAAGCGCTAAAGGTTAGTTTCCCATACAACACAAAAGCGGGGGTGTGTCTTTGAATTAACACATCCCCGTTTTCTAAACACATCACAGTCGGGCAGAAGGGACAATTTGCCAACACGCACGCCGAGACCCGATTTCCGTAGGCACGGATCCTCGAGACCTTCACGACCAGCCCGGGGGGCGGAAGGAATGACTCTGCTATGTTGTTCGTACGGATCAGAATATGCACAGGGTAGAGACCTGTCCGAAATCAGGGACTAAAAACTCAGGCATATTTTCTAACCCTTGTGATGACGTGCCTGAAAACTCAAGGTTCACTTCATCCTACTATAATCCCTGATTTTCTCCAATATCTCATCGCACCACGCTTTGGATCCTGTTTTCTGATAGCGCTCATTGCCTGTGGCCGAGGGGGTGAAGACGGTTCCGAACTTATCTGTGAGGGTGACAATACCACGCTCAGAGAGTGTGAACACTGCATCGCCTTCTACGGCATGGATTACGACCAGCGGATCCCACATCTTCTGCCCTGTGTCGCAGTTGTATTTCATATAGACCTGTTTGATGGGGTGAATGTCAGTCCAGTTGATGTCGCTGACCACTGTCTCGGGCTTGTATTCGATTTCGTTGCCCACTTCCATAGGTGAGAATACGACCGCTACACTGCGAGGCCATAATTCAAAGAGTTTCTTGGTAGAGACCGGATCCTGAAGGAAATTAAAGTCGGGCTCGTCTGACGATGTGAATACACCAGCCATGAGGTAGAGACATTTCACTTTCTTGCGCACCAGTTCTACACCCGAGAGCGGCGAGAGGTCGTCGGGCTCAGATGCCAGCAGTTGAGCAAGACTACTTACAAAGCCTGTCGAGCAAATGCTCACCGAATGATCAGGCTGTGAGGCCAGCAACTGTCGGTAGAGTTGCCATCCGTCAGGCAGTTTGGAATAGTCGCTGACGGTTCTCTTAAACATCAGTTCCCCTTTGTCGGTCTTATGATTGTAGAGATACTTGTAATCGATAAACACCTTAGGATCTTCCAAGCCGTTGCGCTCCACTCCAATGGGTACGCTGCCATAGCCGAAGTATGTGTTCATCACATCGGCCAAAACGGCATATTCTTCACCCTGGCGATCGACCACGACGCCGAGCAGTTTGCAGCGCCCTTCGTCTTCGTAGCGGTAGAGCATCTCCATGGCGAAGAGGTCATCGGTAGAGGAGCCGATATCCGTGTCGAATATCACGAGGGGTACTCCCTCGTACTCCGGTTGTTCTGGCTTTATGGGGTTGTCATAATTGTCCGACGAACATGATGAGAGTATAAATGAGCCGCACACAAGGATGGCGGTCAACATCCAATGTGTTTTTTTTACCATATCATTCTTGTATTAATACTTTTGAAAACGTTTTAGTCAGATATCTCTATGTAATAGTTCCGCTTACAAAATTAACTATAAAAGTTGATAATACCAAATAATTTTTCTTAAATAATATTTTGGAGTTCGAGAATAAGTTTGTATCTTTGCACACTGACAATCTACAAATAAAGGATATATGGGCAAAAACATACTTCACTGTTTGAGTCTGGTAGTGACGGTCGCCGCCGCCTTATTCCTGTCAGGATGTGGAGTCAAATCCGAAGAACAGGAAAGGCAGCGCAGGGAAGCAGAAGACATGGTGTACGCGGCCTATTTGGCCAAGGACTATCCACGCATCATAGAACTTGTGGACAGTTTCAAGCCGCTGGGAAGTTTCACCGAGGGCAAGGGCTGCTACTGGCTGGGCTACGCCTACGACCGGATGATGCAGAAGCGCATGGCCGAACTATACTGGAAGACGGGTATCGCCGCCGTAGAGAACTCCACCGACGATGAGGACGTGCGGGTGTATGCCGGCATTACCAACCGCCTGACGGGTCTTTTGAGTACGTGGACTGAATATGAAGCCGCCCTGAAAGTGGCCATACCCGCTACGGAACGGTTGAAAAGCCTGGGGCGCGACACGACCAGCGAATACAACAATATGCTCATTTATATCGGTTGTTGTCAGAGCCGTCTCGGATTGAGAGATGACAAAACTTTCAATAGTCTGGAAGAAGCCTATAACACCCAATTAAACAATATCAAGAAACACCCGAATGCCGTCACTTACCGCGATGCCATCATAGGCGTGATCAATATCAGTTACAACTACTTGGAAATAGCCGACTATGAGAAGGCCAGGCTATGGCTTGAGCGCATGCGCCAACTGATTGAGGGATATGAAAAGCAGGCTGACGCGCGCCCTGACTATGCCGAAAGGCAGTGGGCACGCTACAACATCTATCTGGCCAGGGCCCTGGAGGGGTTGAAGTTCAAGGACGAAGCCGCCGAGGCCTACAGGAAGTTCTGCCAGTCGGAATACTTCCAGACGGCAGAGGGCAAGATTCTGGCCAGCGACTATCTGCGGCTGGCAGGACGGTGGCAGGATGCCGCCGACAACTTCGGAAGCATGGATGAACTGATGAAAGTGTACGGCACCAGTTATTCGCTGGAGAACATACAGAAACTGCTCCTCAGGAAGTATGAAGTCAATCTGAAGGCCGGCCGTATAGACACAGCCCGCGCCGTGAGCATGAGCATCACGGAACGGCTTGATTCGGCCATCACGCTTTCGCGCAGCGCCGAAGCCCGTGAAGAGGCGGCTGTACACCAGAAGATGCTTGAGATGACCGCCGAGAACGAACGATATGTGCGTCAGCGCCATATAGGCCGACTCATCGGCATGTCAGCAACCATCCTGTTCCTCCTCATCTACATCTTCGTGCGCCATCGCATGGGAGTCCGCCTGGCGAAAGCCCACAACGAACTGAAGACGGCCTACGACCAACTCGAAGAGACCACCACCGCCAAAGAGCGTATGGAGAGTGAACTGCGCATTGCCCGCGACATTCAGATGTCGATGGTGCCCAGTGTGTTCCCCAGCGTAGAGGGCATCGACATGTATGCCTCGATGACACCCGCCAAGGAGGTGGGTGGCGACTTGTACACCTTCCTTCGGAAAGACGACATGCTCTATTTCTGCATTGGCGATGTCAGTGGTAAGGGCGTGCCCGCCTCGCTCTTCATGACCTTGGCCACTCGCGGATTCCTGACACTGGCCTCAACGGGGAGGAAGCCCGCCGAGATAGCCACTCGCATGAATGCCGAACTGTCGGATAACAACGAGATGGGCATGTTTGTCACCATGTTCATCTGCATGTACGACCTGAAACTGGGACGTCTGGAATACTGCAATGCCGGACACAACCCGCCCGTCATCGGCAATGCCGAAGGAGAATACACCTTCCTCGACGTCAAGGAGTCCAATGCCCCCATCGGACTTTGGCCCTCCCTGGAATATGTGGGCGAAGAGATGGACTTACCCAGCGGCAATATGATACTGCTCTATACCGACGGTCTGAACGAGGCAGAGAACCGTCGGCAAGAGCAGTATGGCGAGGATCGCATCCTCCAGTTGATGACGTCACACGCTTCTCAAAGTACCCGTGACATGATTGAGGCCCTCAAGGCCGACACCGACCAGTTCCGTGACGGTGCCGAACAGAATGACGACCTCACCATGCTGGCCTTCCGTGTGACCAGATAGGGGAGCATCAGGCTTTCTTTACTTGCCTGCACGGACAGCGTTGAGGAAGTTAACCATCTTCTGGAGGTTAGCCTCATCGTACATACCCATGCCGTGTCCCCCCTCGGGAACAAAGGTAGCCTCAGTCTTTACACCAGCAGCCACCAGTTTCTCGTAGAACATCTTACCCTGACAGCAAGGAACGACATTGTCCTTCTCACCGTGGAAGATGATGATGGGAGGATCGTTCTTATCGACATAGTAGGTAGCACTCAAACTACGGTACTTGTCTGGCTCCTTGGCAAGTTTGGAATCCAACAACACATCCTCAGGGCTGTTCTCGCCCATCTTCATGCCCTCACCGCAGTCCATCGCTGTGAGATCCACAGGACCTGACCAGTCGCAGGCGGCATTGACGCTGCTGCTCTCATTGGCATAACAACCGACAGTACCCTCCAAGTCGATATCCACTGTGCCTACCTTTGTCTTTTTCAGACCACTGGTGGTAGCCGCCGTAGAAGAGAGATGACCACCAGAAGAAAAGCCGCTGGTAGCCACAAACGACGGGTCGAACTTATACTTCTTTGCCTCACCACGCACGAAGCGTATGACGGCACGGATGTCGTGGATCTGAGCAGGCCACTTGGCATCCATACTGCTGCGGTGATTCGGACAAACAACGGCATAGCCAGCCTTCAGCAGAGCATTCACGATGGTACCGAGGTCGGCGGCACCCTTGCTGTTATTGCTGAACCAAGCACTGCCATAGATATGTATTACGACGGGATAGGAAGCCTTCTCTTCCTTCGGCAGGTAGATGTCACAGGTATGATAGGCCTGATCGTCGCCGGCATAGTTTACATCCTTCCATTCCTGGGAGGTTTCCAGTTTCACCTGTGGACGCTGGAAGCCACCAAAGCCTCCGAAGCCACCTCCGGGCTGTGCCATCACCACTGCGGAGAGACACAGCATCACTGTTGATAATAAAGTCTTTTTCATTTGATAATTGTTAGAATAAAAGTTATGTGATAAAAAAGTTTACTCCACTGTACTCTCTGAGAAATAGAACTCTCTCAACGGCTTGCTGACCAGATCTCCCTTCAGGGTGACCTGCTGCTGCAGGCGGATATCCTGCGAGGAGGCTCCCACCTTCACGATGAACGAGCCGGGACGGACAATCCAAAGGCGCTTGCCGTCGTTGGTATAGAAACCGAACTGCTCCGTATAGAGTTTCACCTTCACCGTCTTGGTCTGTCCCGGATCAAGGCTCACACGAGCAAAGCCCTGCAACTGTATCGGACGGATTTGCTGATCATCGGCAGTTGGCGAGAGATAGATCTGCACGATCTCATCGGCAGCCATCTGACCCGTATTCTTCACCTCGAAGGAGAGATTGATGCTTTGGTCGGCTGTTGTTGCGGCACTGTCTACTTTCAGGTTCTGATAGTCAAAGGTCGTATAGGCCAGACCATAGCCGAAGGGCCATGCGACACGTGGGTCTTTCTCTGCCTGATAGTTATAGCACAATGGCTCGTAGACCTCCGTATTCGGATAACTGACGGAGAGTTTTGCCGACGGCGACACCTTGCCATAAAGGATATCTGCTACGGCGTTACCACCCTCCTCGCCCGGATACCAGGCCTGGATGACGGCAGCACACTGCTCGGCAAGTCCAGAAACCACCTGAGCACGACCTCCGAACATCACCAGCACTACAGGCTTACCCGTAGCCAATAGTTCCTTCACGAACTGTTCCTGCTTGCCAGGCAGACGGAGGCCCTTGCGGTCACGGTTCTCACCGCAGAGCATCACATTCTCACCCACAGCGGCAATGATGACATCAGCCTGCTTCGCCAGTTTCAGGGCATTGGCCTTATCAGCCTTCTCGCCAGAGTCCACCTTCCTGTGCAGGAGTTCATACTCCCAAGCACGTGCATCACCCAGTTCACCATATTTCGTCTCAATTTCCTCCGTCCAGTCACAGCCACGCTCATACATCAGGTTCACACCCTCAGGAACCTTGGCTTTCATCCCCTCCAAAAGCGTGATGGTGTGGGGATGGTCGAGGTCATCCTGTACCCGTTTCCAGAAGTACGACATGGCAGGGAAGGAATAGTCGCCTAACATCGCCCACATCGTGTTGGCATTAGGCCCCGTCAGCAGGATATTCTTCGCCTCTTTCAGAGGAAGGACACCATTATTCTCCAAGAGCACCACCGACTGGGTGGCGATGTCGTAGGCCGTCTGACGCTCCTCAGGTGTGTCGAGGGTAATCTGTTCGGTGCTATAGAGATAGCCATCCTTGTCGAAGAGTCCCGCACGGAACTTTATACGAAGCACGTTCTTTACAGCCCGTTCCAACACCTCCGGCTTCACCAGTTCCTGATCAATAGCATCTTGCAGGAACTTATAGTTGGCACCGTGAGGGAAGTCCACATCGTTGCCATTATTGATGGCAGCGGCAGCCTTCTGAACTACAGAGTCGAGGCCCGGAATCTGGTCGATGGCGGTATAGTCGCTCACCACCATCCCGTCGAAGTCGACATAGTCGCGCAGGATATCCTGGAGGATCTCACTGTTGCAGACACATCGTGTACCGTGTACATCATGATAGCCCGGCATCACCGCCACACTCCCTGTCTTGCGAATCATCGTCTCGTGGGGCAGGAGAATCTCTTCCATCAGTTCCTTCTCCTCGGCATCACCGCCTCCGCCGTAGCCGAGATAGTGCTTCGTGCAGGCACCCACACCTTTCTTCAAGTCACCCTGTTGCAGTCCCTTCACGAAGGCCACACCCATCGCGGCAGAGAGATAGGCATCCTCGCCATACGACTCTTCCAGACGGTTGAAACTCGGTGTGCGGCACACATCCACCATCGGCGAGAGAGCCAGCACGCCACCCATCTTTCGCATAGCGGTACTTGTCTGACGGGTCTTCAACTCCGCCAGAGCAGTATTGAAGGAGCCTGCCTGTCCTATCTGTTGCGGATAGATGGTAGAGCCCTTGGTGTTGATACCCGACAGTACCTCCTCGTGGAAGAGAGCCGGAATACCATTAGGGGTATGATGCATCAGCCAGTCCTGCACAGCCACCACCTTGTCGCGGATATCGTTAGGGTCGCGAGGCTTCTGCAGGGCAAACTGCGAGAAGTGTCCGATACCATAGGGAATCAGTTCGCGGCATTTTGCCGTATCAAGATGCCCCGCCTCGTCGAAGAGTTCATCCATATACATACTCCTCAACTGTGCGATGCGCTCTTCCTGAGGCATCTTCTGGTAGAGTTCATCAATCCGCTGTTCCAGGTCCGGACCAGCCGTACAACCTGCCAATAACGCAGTCACACTTATCATTACCAATTTCTTCATTTTCTATCAGACACCTTTTAGGCTGTAAAAACTGAAATACATGGGATCGTCATACTTTGCGGGAGAGGCATCTTGCAGATATTTGCCAGTACCCACATTCAACAGTGAGAAGCCTTTGCCGCTGACATATTCGATCTTCCAGACGGCACCATCCTTGATGTCCTGTCCGTTCTGGTTATTCAGGCCAAGGATGAAACTGCACCATCCATCAACAGGCTGGGAGTTCAGATAACCGGGACTACCCCAGATATTGTACTCGCTGCCATCTGGTGTGATGCCCCGCAACAGGTAGTTGCTGCCAGACTTTTCCAGACGGAAACTGAGTACGGCATTGGTCTTCTGCAGAGCCACGGAGAGGGCATCATAGCCCAGGTTCTGATTGTCGGAACCGAAGAAGGCCTTATCAGAAGCCTCGTTATAGATAGCCACCGGTGTATTGCCTATCTTATCCAGGCTGGTAAACTTCTTGTCAAGGGCATACGCTGAGGCAGGCTTGGTAGGCTCGTCTATCTGCGCCTCAATGCCCAACACCTTCAAGGCAGCCTTGGCATAACGCTGCCCCATGATACGATAGCCCTGCGCCGTGAAATGCAGGCCGTCACCCTTCTGCGGACAATCGGCAGAAGAGATGACATACGAATTGGGAATGACATTGGGCACCTTGGCGATGACGCTGTTATGATGCCAGCAGGCACCACCAGCAGCCTGGCTCACCGTCTCACCCACAAAGAGGGGTACTTCCTCGGGATTGAGGTTCAGGTCATTCATCAGACGGTCGTAGATGAGTTTCACCTTCTTCGGCCAGTCCTGCTGACCATTATTGGTCTCACCCTGGTGCAGCAGGATACCTTTGATGACACCCGTCTCCTGGGCAATCTTCGCCATATCAACCAGACGCTTGTACGGGTCATTATTATAGGCTTTGAAATAGTTCTTCAACCAGTCGGCAGCCGTCTTGATATAAGCAGGAGTCTCTTCCTGTATAAATCCCTTGATATCTGTACCACCGAGAGCCACATCCACGACACCCACCTTCACGTTCTCAGGCAGGTTCGCCACCATCGTACGTCCGAAATAGTCGGCCATACCCAGTCCTGTACCCTGACGGACCAGGGGAGGTGTTGCGGTATACCACTCCCCCATCTTACGCTTGGGACTGGAAAAATCCACACAGGCCAGCATCTGGAAACGCGGATCCACCGTCTTGTCCTGTGCCTCTGGGGTGGCATTACCCTCCATGTTCGACTGTCCGAAACAGAGATAGACGTAGAACTGAGGCTCATCCTTCGGATCCTCTTCCTGCTCTTCGGGGTTCACGGGGAAATCTTCATTGGAACAGGCGGTAAAGCCCATTGCCAATGTCATTGCAAATAAAAGAAATAGTTTTTTCATTGTCGTTATATTTTAGTTGTTTGTAAGATTATCTTTTTGCCGTCCGCATGCCATAGATGAACACCACAAGGAAACAGAACAACGGCAGGACGAAAGAAAAGTTCGTGGCGGGGAAATCGCCGAATACCGTACCCTGGTCGATGATCATCGCCTGCAACGGCGGTAGTACCGAGCCACCCAGGATAGCCATGATCAGACCGGCAGCACCGAACTTCGCATCGTCGCCCATCCCGTCGAGGGCAATGCCGTAGATAGTGGGGAACATCAGTGACATACAACCACTGACGCACACCAGACAGTAGAGCCCCATGCGGTTCTGGAAGATGATGACACCTAATGTGAAGATCATCGCTAAAACGGCGAAGGCTGCCAACAGCCTGGCGGGCTTCACCCAGCGCATGAGGAAGGTGGCGATGAAGCGCGAACAGATAAAGAAAAGCATCGCATAGATATTAAACTGCTGCGACAGAACCTCTGCCGCCTGCTCCTCCATACCCTCGGCCATAAACACTCGCGTACCATATTGTATAATAAAGGTCCAGCACATGATCTGTGCACCCACGTAGAAGAACTGGGCCACCACCCCTTCACAATAGTGTGGCAGAGAGAAGATACGTTTCAGGGTAACCATGAAATGGATGTCGTGGCTCTGGTCGGCGTTCTTCGGCATCTTCGTGAAGAGGATGATGAGGAACATCACCACAATCACCAGTCCGATGGCGAGGTAGGGTGAGATGAGCACATCGAGGTCGGCATTCTTAATCGCCTCAAACTGCGCATCGTCCAACAGCGCCCTCTCATCACTGCTCATCGGGTTGAGTTTCGCCTGGATGAAATTCATCGCCACGAACATACCGATGATGGAGCCACAGGGGTTGAAGCACTGCGCCAGGTTCAGACGGCGCGTGGCGGTCTCCGGCTCTCCCATCGAGAGGATATAAGGGTTACAAGAGGTCTCCAGGAACGACAGTCCACAGGTCATGATGAAATACGACATCAGGAAACAGCCGTAGAGTCCGATGCTCTTCGAGGGGAAGAACAGCAGGGCACCGGCAGCATAGAGCCCCAGTCCCATCAGCACACCCGCCTTGTAACTATATTTACGGATAAAGATAGCAGCAGGCAGGGCCATACAGAAATAGCCGCCATAGAAGGCCATCTGCACCAGTGCCCCGTCGGTGACACTCATACGGAAGATCTTCGAGAAGGCCTTCACCATCGGGTTCGTGATATCGTTGGCAAAGCCCCACAGGGCAAAGCAGAAGGTCACGAGGATAAACGGAACGAGGTAATTATTCTTTTTCATTTGCTTGTCCAGTAATCACAATTACTAATTCCTAATTACTAATTAAACCTGACGAGGATACGGAACACCTTGCCGGGATTCTCCGCCCACTGCTGCATGGCCCAGGGAGCCTGCTCAGGCGATACCTCGTTACTAATCAGACGATCTACGGGACACGTCCCTCTCTCCAGATAATGTATCACAGCCCGGAAGTCACTGGGCTGGGCATTGCGCGAGCCGCGGATGTCGAGTTCCTTCTGCACGAAATACTTCGTCTGGAACGACACCTCTGTCTTGGCATAGCCGATACAGACCACCCGACCCGTAAAGGCCACCTCGTTGACAGCCATATTATAAGTGACAGGACTGCCCACTGCCTCAATCATCACATCAGGCCCGAAGCCACCCGTCATCTCCTGTAGTCGGGCATGCACATCCTCTGTCTTCGTGTTGATGGCATAGGTGGCACCCATCTCCTTCGCCAGTGCCAGTTTCTCATCGTCTATGTCAGCGGCAATGACGGTGGCACCACGCAGGGCCGAGCGCACGATGGCACCCATACCCACCATGCCACAACCAATCACCACCACCGTGTCGATATCCGTCACCTGTGCACGGTTCACGGCGTGGAAGCCCACACTCATCGGTTCTATCAGGGCACAGGTACGCGGATCGAGTCCTCCGGCAGGGATCACTTTCTCCCAGGGCAGGGCGATAAACTCCCGCATGGCACCGTTGCGCTGCACACCGAGGGTCTCGTTGTGCTCACAGGCATTCACCCGTCCGTTGCGACACGAGGCGCACTTGCCACAGTTGGTATAGGGATTACAGGTCACCACCATCCCGGGCTTCAAGATCTCAGGCACGTCGGCACCCACCTTTTCTATCACAGCACCAACCTCATGACCCGGTATCACCGGCATCTTCACCATCGGGTTCCTGCCGAGCCATGTGTTCAGGTCGGAACCACAGAACCCCACATAAGCGAGGCGCAGCAGCACCTCGTTGGCCTTCAATGCCTGTTCGGCCACACTCACTATTTCCATCTGGCGCTCACCAGAAATCTGAATTGCTTTCATTCGCTCATATTCTTTATATACGGTAATACTTTCAAATCACGGAAACCGAAGAACCGTCGGGCGTTCTCGCCTAAGAACAGCCGTTTCTCTCCGTCCGTCAACTCACTGCTCTTCACAACGAAGTCGTACGACATCCGATAGGTGATAGCGGTGATGGTACGGGGGTAGTCCGAGCCCCACATCAGTTTCTCCATCCCCACGGCGTCAGCCGCCTCCATGATGGCGCGGATGGCTGAGGGGAAGGGATAAAACTCATCGTTGAAGAGCCACGTGATACCGCCGCTCTCCACATAGACATTCTCGTGACGGGCCAACCGGATCTGACTCATCCAGTTCTCTCGCGTCACCATCCCGAAATGCCCGATGGCGATTTTCAGGTTAGGACACTCTTGGATGATCTCCTCCATCTGTCCCACCTGGGCATCACCATCGGCCAGTTCGATACCGAGCAGGATGCCACGCTCTTCCATCAGGTGCATCATCTGCATCATCTCGTCGTTGAGGAACTGCCTCGGCAGCCGGGCGGCAGGCACCTTGATACCCTTGAAGCACTGCATCAGTCCGTCGGCCACACGCAGGAAGCCCGGCACACGGTAGTCGGCCATCCCGAAACAGAAGAAGCGGTCGGGATACTGCCGCTGCACCTCGGAAAGATAGTCGTTCTGCAGGCCGTCGATAAACTCCTGCGTCACCACTGCCGCCGCCACCTGGGCATAGTCCATATTTGAGAGGAAGCGCTCCGCCGTGTTCTGGCCGTCAGTCATAAAGGGCGGCAACATCTGTCGCTCCTCGCCGAAAAACAGACTACGGCTTCTGTTGGACTCCAGTTGACAGATCCGTTGTCCGTCCACCATCGTGTCCTGCGTCAGCCATAAATGGCTGTGCGCATCAATGATATGAGGTTGGTTCATTTTGCAGAGTTATTCAATATCGGGTGCAAAGATATATATTTTTTTTTAAACAACCAAAAAAAAACATGCTTACAAGGTGACACTCTGTGTGCAATGATAGTAGTAATCATCTCTTTGTAATTTGCCAGGAGATGCCCGCAGCAATGCTCCAGAAACTTTTGAAGTCGTTCAGGTAGATGTCAGTGTTCACGTCTATCTGCACCCGACGTGACAACTGCCAGATAATTCCCAGTTCCATCCAGTTATCATGGCTGTCGGGGTATTTGTAGTTGTACTCTTCCACCATCAGTTGCCATCGGTCGTTGAGAGTAAATCCCAGATTGGCCCCGTAGAAGATGATGGGCTTTTCAGAATCGAACCATGTCAGATCTCCTTCGTAGCCAAGGGAGAGCCATGGCGTCAGTTGGTTCTGACAGAGAAGACCCATCTGGCCACTCCAATTGTTGGGCATATTGTTATTGCTGTTGCTTGGTATGATGACATTGCCTAACAATGAAACGGCGGGCACGAACTTCCATCCATCAAAAAGTTTGGCCTTCGCACCGATGGCCACATTGTCCGATCCGCTATAATCGAAAATATCACCGCCCTCATTGTTCCAGTCGCCCTGCAGGCGCAGTTCAGCATAGTCAGAGATTCCAAAACGAAGGAGTGTGGTGTTCAACGTCCAAATGTATGACTTAGTACCATTCTGTCTGACTTGTTGATAGCCCATTCCCATTTCCCACTGCAATCGTCCTTTAGGCAGCACATCAGGACCTGTGATTACTCCTGGCCGGTCAGCCGTGAATCCTGCCTCCTCGCTCTGGGCCAAGACCGAGAGTGGAAGAAAGGATAATAATATAGCGATAACTCCCCAAAAAGCCAAATATAATTCTTTAGTCATGTAACAGTCAATATTGATGTTGCAAAGATACAAAATAATGCCAAGATTGTTCATAAGACAGCACATTTTTACACATTATTTAATAAAAGGGATTTGGGTGACTGTCTTCGTTTTTTAAAGATTTTCTGATTTTTTTACACGAATCTCGAAAAAAAACTGTATATTTGCCGCTGATATGTCTAAAGTTACTACGTTTATCGCCAAGACCCTGTCGTTTAGGCTCAGTCTGAGAATCATCGCCGCCTTGGCGCTGTTGCTCATGCTGGCGCTGGTGACGATGTTCTATTTCTCGCGTAAGGCCGTGAGGGAAGAAGCCCTGCAGAATGCCGGGCAGACCCTGGAGGCGATGGTGGAAAACATTGACAATGTGCTGCTGAGCGTGGAGCAGGCAGCAGGAAACATCTACTGGAAGATGTTAGGCAAAGCCAACAAGCCAGAACTCATGGAAATGTATGCCCACAAACTCATGGAGTGCAATCCCTACATTATGAACAGCCGGATTATCTGGGATGTGGACAGCAATAAGGTGCAGGCCGTCGCCCAGTGGACGACACCACCCAAGGTGGACAGCGACAAGGGCGATGCCGTGGTGACCTTCAGCCTGCCTTTCTACGACAAAGAGCATAAGATGAACGTGCTGGCCATTGACGTGTCGCTGGCACTGCTGTCAAAGATCGTGCTCGAAGAGAAACCCTCGCCCAATTCCACCTGTGCCCTGTTAGCAAAGGACGGCACGGTGATTGTCTATAACAAAAGCGACATGCTAGACCAGAACCTGATTACACTGGCAAAGAAATACTACCACCCTTCGGTGATTGAGGCAGCGGAGGCGATGCTGGCGGGTGAGACAGGCTATAAGAAAATGATACTGCACGGGAAGAACTGCTACGCCTTCTACAAACCCTTCAAGCAGGCCGAGGTGACGGGACGTGCCATGACAGACCTGGGATGGAGCGCAGGTATCATCTATCCAGAAGAGGATATCTTCGGCAGTTACAACCGGCTGGTATGGACGGTGCTTATCATCGCCGTTGTGGGACTGGGACTGCTGTTTGTGCTCTGCCGGCTCTTCATCCACCACCAACTGCTGCCCCTCAGACGACTCGGAAGGTCGGCACAACTCATTGCCGAGGGACAATACGTGGAGCCTATACCCGAAAGCAAGCACCTCGATGAGGTGGGACGCCTGCAAAACCATTTCCACGCCATGCAGCAGTCGCTGGCCCAGCACATGCAGGAACTGCAACAGTTGTCCGACACCCTGAAGGAGCGAGGCGAGGTGCTGCAGGATGCCTACGAGCAGGCGCAGGGTGCCGACAGGATCAAGACGAACTTCCTTTATAACATGTCGGATCAGATGAAGGCACCCGTCAGCAGCATCCTGCAAAGTGTCAGGACCATCAGTCAGCACGGCAGTGAACTGACGGACGAGGACACCAACAAGATTGTAGATGATATCATGCGGCGCGGAGAAAAGGTGACGGCGTTGTTGAACCAGTTGATTGCAGACTCGGAGAAACTGGAAGTGAGAAGTGAAAAAAAAGAGTGATGCGTAGAATCATACAATATATCAGACGGTCGCTTTCCCGGAAACTCAGTCTGGGAATCCTGCTGATGGCCATACCCATCTTCATGCTGTCGATAGGCATCCTGTTCCAGCAGTCGAAAGAGCAGTTGAAGAAGGAGGCGACGAAGCATGCCAGCAGTGTGCTCAACACCACGATGCAGCACATTGACCGGTACATGAACATCGTGGAGACCGCTACAGACATCAACGACTGGGAGGTGACTGCCCACCTGGATCCCGACTCGATACTGGCCTACTCACGCTCCATCGTCATGCTCAACGGGCAGATCGACGGCTGCTCCATCAGTGCCGAGCCGAACACCTTCCCAAAATATGGCAGGAACTTCTCGGCCTATACCGTCAGGGAGGGAGACAGCGTGACCACCGTCATAGAAGAACCGTATGAGTACTTCGAAAAAGTATGGTACAAGACACCGCACCTGTATGGCAAGCCCTGCTGGGTGGTGTACTACGACGAGAGCGACTCACTGGAACTGACCCTCGACGGGATGATTGCCTCGTACAGCAAACCCCTCTACGATGCCGACAAGCATTTCGTGGGTGTCATCTCCTCCGACCTCTCACTGATACACCTCTCGAAGATCATCACGGCAGAGGTGCCCTACCCGGACTCTTACTTCGTGATGACTGGCGAGGAAGGACGCTACTTCGTGCATCCTGACTCCACACAACTCTTCACGCATACGATCTTCAGCGATGCTGACCCGCAGCAGAATGCCGACATCTTTGCCCTGGGACACGAGATGACCACAGGCAAGGAGGGCAGTATGAGCGTCAGGATCGACGGCAAGCCATGCCTGGTGTGCTACCAGCCCGTGCCTGGCACACCGTGGAGCCTCGCACTCGTCTGTCCCGAATGGAGCATCCTACGGGGCTATCACCGTATGAACTTCATCATCGGCCCGCTCATCATCCTCGGGCTGCTGTTCATCCTGCTGTATTGCAGCGTCACCGTGACACATGCCATCCACCCGCTCAACCGACTGACAAGCAAGGTGCAGCGTATTGCCGAGGGACACTATGACGAGCGCATCAAACAGAATAAATACAACGATGTGGTCGGACGCCTGCAAAACACCTTCGCCACCATGCAGGAGTCACTGAGCCAGCATGTGGCCGACATCGAGCAGATGAACGAAGAGACGGCACGGCGCAACGAGGAATTGGTGCGTGCCAGTGAGATGGCGAAGGAAGCCGACCGGCAGAAGACGCTGTTTATCCAGAACGTGTCGCACCAGATCCGTACGCCCCTGAACATCATCATGGGCTTTGCACAGGTGATGAAAGAAAGTAAGGGTACACTGCCGGAAGAGGAAACCAAGAGCATCACGGACATGATGAAGCATAATGCCATGATGCTCCACCGTATGGCGCTAATGCTCTTCGACAGTTCGGCCAGAGGCACCATCGAGGAAATATATGCGGACAAGAACGATGAGGTGATCTGTAATGAGGTGGCCCGCAAGAGCATCGCCGCCATTCAGGAGCAATATCCGGAGATACCTATGCGCTTCTCGTCGGACGTGCCCGACGATTTCTGCATCACCACCAATCGCACCTACCTGAGAAACAGCATCCGTGAGATACTCTACAATGCCGTCAAATACTCCGACGGACAACACATATCCTTGCACGTCAGTGAGGCGGGATCGAAGATCCGCTTTATCTTAGAGGATACGGGCCCGGGCATCGCCGAGGAAGAATGTAGTCACCTGTTTGAGATGTTCACGAAGGTGAACGACCTCTCAGAAGGTCTCGGACTGGGACTGCCATTAGCCAGACGCCATATCCGAAACCTCGGCGGCGACCTCCTCCTCGACCTCGACTACCACAAGGGCTGCCGCTTCATCATTGAGATACCGAAGGTATAGGCATCAGGAGTTCTTCCACCTGACGAACATCTGGTCGCCGATGATCTCCTGCACCTCACCCACCAACTGCTCATCCATCGGCTCGTTCACGTAGTCAATGTTTTTCAGCACATTGTCAGGATTGGCACTGCTGAAAAGCGTCGTGGCGATACGCGGGTTCATACTGGTAGAGAACTGGATGGCGAGTTTCTCGATGGGATAGCCTTTCTCCTGACAATAGGCTGCCGCCTTGGCACAGGCATTCTTCAAGTCGCGGCCTGCGGGATGCCACATCGGGGCACCGCGTTGCGACAGCAGACCCATCGACAGGGGCGAGGCATTGATGACCCCCACCCCATGCTGCTCGAAGAAACCGAGATAGTCGGCAAGCAGGGTGTCGTTAAGACTATAGTGACAGAAGTTCAGGATACTCTCCACCACGCCGTCGTCGCAGTGCTCGATGACCCACTTCAGGTTCTCTGGCTGCAGGTCGGTGATACCCACATGACCTACCACGCCCTTCTCCCGCAGTGCCACGAGGGCAGGCAGTGTCTCGTCGACAATCTTCTGCAAGCCGCCTTCCATAGCCCCCTGAAACTCGATGTCGTGTACGTTGATGAGGTCGATATAGTCCACGTTCAGGCGTTCCATACTCTCATAGACACTCTCCGTGACCCGTTTCGCGCTGTAGTCCCACGTGTTCACGCCATCTTTGCCGTAGCGCCCCACCTTCGTAGAGAGGTAGTACTTGTCACGAGGAATCTCTTTCAGGGCCTTGCCCAAGACGGTCTCTGCCTTCAGATGACCATAGTAGGGCGACACGTCGATGAAGTTGATGCCGTTGTCAACGGCGACATGGACGGCACGGATGCCTTCCTCTTCGCGGATGCTATGGAAGACGCCTCCCAACGAGGAGGCACCGAAGGCGAGATTGGCCACCCGCATGCCAGTCTTTCCTATTTCATTATATACCATATTTATTTTTGTGGGGTAATGATACGGTAGTTGCCACTCAGGTGCATGAAGGCGAAGAGGCGCAGCAGACCGTCGTAATAAGCATCGAAATAGCCGTCCTCGAAGGGCACGTGCTTGGCATTCCACAGGGCATCGACAAACTCCTTGCTCTTGTCATGACTGCACAGCATGGAGGAAGCGGCAACGGTAGCCACCAGTCCGATACTGTGGCGCAGTTTACGGAAACCGCCAGCACCCAGGATCTCATTGCCCTCGGGGATGGAGCCGTCCTTACGATACTGGTCGAGGAAGGTATCGACACCCTGGGAATAGAAGAAGTTCTGGATCTTTTCGCCGTACTGCCGCTGCCACTCACCGTCGGCACAACTCCACTCGTAGTCGAGGGTGATGTTCATCGGCACGCGCCAGGAGTCATAGCGGAAGTTATTGTTGCCATTGCGGGGAGGTGTCTGAGGCGCTCCGTTCTGCTGCTGACCCTGCGGTCTGCCGGGGAAACGGAAGCCCGCCATCTCCGAGCCATCAAACTGGCACTGGTCGCCATTCAGACCCGTCTTCTCGTCGGTAGCCTTATGCAGGAACTCACGACTCTTCTGGGCGCACTCTTTCCAGAAGTCGGCACGTCCGTCGTCACCCCACTTTGCCCAGACCTCGTAGAAGGCAGGGATATGATAGGAGGGGTCGGTATGACGCTGTCCGAAACCATCTGGTGTGAAAGTGATGAGTTTCGTCTCGGGATCGATGAGGTACATCTTCTGCGGACCCTGTTGCTGCTGTCCGCCCCCGAAACCGCCAAAGCCGCCAAAGCCACCGCGCTGCTCGGGCTCGTATTCCTTCGGCTGGATGGCATTGAGGATGCGCTGGGCCTCAGCCTTGTAGTTGATGCCAGTATCATTGCCCCAGCGGTTGGAGGCAAAGAGGAGTGCCGTGATGAAATACAACTCGCCGTCGCTGGCTGCACCTGGGGAGTTACGGGTACCGTCCGTCCGACAACTCCAGGCGAAGTAGCCCTCGCGGATGCCGTCCTGATGCTGCATATATTTCTTCGTCCAGCGCCACAGACGGTCGAAGATATCCTTCTCATTAAACTGCACAGCCACCATCAGACCGTACGACATTCCCTCGGTACGGGCATCGTGGTTCTTGATGTCAGAGACATAACCCATCGAGTCGCCTACCTCGAAATAGACCTTGTTGGGGCCACGGAACACATCGTTGAACACTTCCTTCAACTTCGCGTCGACATCGGCCTGCTTGTAGCCCATCTCCACGAAGAGGTTACGGTATTTACCAGTCTCAAAAGCACCCTTCTTCCAAGGGGTCAGTGCCATTGTCGGCACCGTCAGCAGCAGCATCACTGCCACAATCATTAATTTCTTCAAATTCATAATAATAACCCTATTTATTCACTTTTCACAATTT
>Ga0247608_10000433_pt1 | contig 68479 bp, 48 predicted proteins | sample 176DNAGHGlowgp2_FD_193490 | JGI IMG/M metagenome (GOLD analysis project Ga0247608, IMG submission 193490) | Sheep rumen microbial communities from Palmerston North, Manawatu-Wanganui, New Zealand - 1766 DNA GHGlow gp2 | ecosystem: Host-associated > Mammals > Digestive system > Stomach > Rumen ... | reverse complement strand
TTTGTCAACGGCAGTCCTGCTAGAGTGCTCTTGCGTAGCAACTAACAGTAAGGGTTGCGCTCGTTGCGGGACTTAACCCAACATCTCACGACACGAGCTGACGACAACCATGCACCACCTGTCTATACGTCCCCGAAGGGATTTCACATATCTCTATGCTATGCGTACGATGTCAAGACCTGGTAAGGTTCTTCGCGTTGCTTCGAATTAATCCACATACTCCACTGCTTGTGCGGGCCCCCGTCAATTCCTTTGAGTTTCAACCTTGCGGTCGTACTCCCCAGGTGGATTACTTATTGTGTTAACTGCGGCACGGAAGGGGTCAGTCCCCCCACACCTAGTAATCATCGTTTACGGCGTGGACTACCAGGGTATCTAATCCTGTTTGCTCCCCACGCTTTCGAGCCTCAGCGTCAGTTAAAGCCCAGTAAGCCGCCTTCGCCACTGATGTTCCTCCTAATATCTACGCATTTCACCGCTACACTAGGAATTCCGCTTACCTCTACTTCACTCAAGAACTACAGTTTCAAATGCAATCTATGGGTTAAGCCCATAGTTTTCACATCTGACTTGCAATCCCGCCTACACTCCCTTTACACCCAGTAATTCCGGACAACGCTCGCTCCCTACGTATTACCGCGGCTGCTGGCACGTAGTTAGCCGGAGCTTCCTCAACAGGTACCGTCATTATCGTCCCTGTCAACAGAGGTTTACAATCCTAAAACCTTCTTCCCTCACGCGGCATCGCTGCATCAGAGTTTCCTCCATTGTGCAATATTCCCCACTGCTGCCTCCCGTAGGAGTCTGGGCCGTGTCTCAGTCCCAATGTGGCCGTCCAACCTCTCAGTCCGGCTACTGATCGTTGCCTTGGTGGGCCGTTACCTCACCAACTAGCTAATCAGACGCGAGCTCATCCTTAAGCGATAAATCTTTTATAGCTGTACCATGCGGTACTACTATCTTATGCGGTATTAACAGTCATTTCTAACTGGTATCCCCCTCTTAAGGGCAGATTGCTCACGTGTTACTCACCCGTCCGCCACTAAGTTATCAAAAGCAAGCTCTCGATAACTCCGTTCGACTTGCATGTGTTAAGCGTGCCGCCAGCGTTCGTCCTGAGCCAGGATCAAACTCTTAATCAATTTGTATATCAAAGGTACCTCAGTACCCTTGCTATCCTGTTTGCTCAACTTTTTCTCGCTGTGCGTGCAGACATTTTTTTGTCTTCTGCTTGACTCTTCTACTTTAATTACTCAAAGTATTTCCAAGGGTTTCGTTTCGTTTATTGTTCAATTTTCAAGATACTGCTGCACCTCTCCGAACGGCTTTTTTCTTACCCCCTTCGTGAGAGTGCTTGTATATTATATCACGCTAATTTTAGTTTGTCAACAACTTTTTTGCGGTTTTTCCATTTTCGTCATAATGCACAATTTCCACATTATCTCTTACGCCGCTTTTACCATTATCGACAGTCCGCAGTTATAATCAGATTTTCAAGGACAAAAAATCACAAAAGAGAATAATCCGGCGGAAATTGCAAAAGTTATTGTTACAGGCAATTTCAAAGCTCCTATGGATCGGGGGCAGACACTTGCAAGGGAGGAAACGAAGATGAAGATCTACAAAGGAAAATATCTGATATGCGCCATCGCCACGGCGATACTTACCATAATAATATGTTTATGCGTATATTTTACGGACAGCAAGAGCGTTGCAGCCATATCCCAGGTAGGTTCCAGGGGAAACGAGGTCAGAGCTATCCAGGAAAAGCTGAAGGAGCGTGGACTTTTCAAGGAAGATGTGACCGGATACTACGGTGAAGTCACGAGAAAGGCTGTTATCGCATTTCAAAAGCAGCAGGGCATAAAGCAGACGGGCGTTGCGGGGCCGTTAACGCTCAAGGCTTTGGGGATAAGCATAGGGAGCATTCCTGCGGCGAACTCGTCAAACGTTGCACTTCTTGCCAGGATAATCTCTGCCGAAGCAAGGGGCGAGCCATACGTGGGGCAGGTAGCTGTGGGGGCGGTGATACTGAACAGGATCGAGCACCCCTCTTTCCCCGACACACTTTCCGGAGTAATATTTCAAAAGGGCGCATTCACGGCGGTGACAGACGGACAGTTTGACCAGCCCGTGGCGGAGTCGGCATACCGTGCGGCAAAGGATGCACTTAACGGCTGGGATCCCACAGGGGGCTGCATATACTATTATAATCCGGCGAAGACATCCAACAAATTTATTCACTCACGCCCGGTAGTGACGGTCATTGGAAGTCACCGCTTTTGTATGTAAACGCAAACAGCAAGAGGGACTCATAAAACGAGCCCCTCTTTTTTGTGTTATTTATCAGCACATAAGGTCGCAGACAAGATTTGCAAACTCAACAGGGTCTTCTATACTCATTCCCTCGATAAGCAAAGCCTGGTCGTAAAGCAGCTTTGTATACTGGGTAAGCTTATCCTTGTCGCTTTCAAAAAGCTCTTTGAGCTTTGCAAAGATAGGATGCTCGGGGTTGATCTCAAGCGCCTTTTCCGCTTTTACCTTTTCGCCGTTATTCTGAGGCATGGCATTGAGGACCTTTTCCATTTCGATGGATATAGGTCCGCCCTCAGAGGACAGACATACAGGGTGAGTTTTCAGCTTCTTGGACAGTCTTACTGTCTTGACCTTATCGGAGATCGCCTGCTGCATAAAGGCGAACATATCCTTATTCTCCTCATCCAGCTTTTTAGCTTGTTCCTTTTCCTCCTCGGTATCAAGGTCAAGGTCGGCATCGGAGATAGACTTGAACTGCTTATCTTTATATCTCATAAGGACTTTAAGGGCAAATTCGTCTATATCCTGGGTACAATAAAGCACCTCATAGCCTTTTTCCTTTACTTTTTCAAGCTGGGGCAGCATCTCGATGCGCTCCTTGCTCTCGCCGCAGGCATAATAGATATCCTTCTGGTCCTCTTTCATCCTTTCTACATACTCGTCAAGGGTAACGTTCTTGCCCTCAAAGGAAGAGGGGAACATAAGCAGATCCTGGAGCATTTCATTTGCTGCGCCATAGGACTGGTAGATGCCGAACTTAAACTGCAAGCCGAAGACCTTATAGAATTTTTCGTACTTCTCACGGTCGTTCTTCATAAGCCTTTTAAGCTCGTTCTTTATTGCTTTTTCAAGATTCTTTTCGATTATTTTCAGTTGTCTGTCATGCTGGAGCAGCTCACGGGAAATATTAAGGGACAGATCCTCACTATCCACAATACCCTTTACAAAGCTGAAATAGTCAGGCAGCAGATCGGCGCACTTATCCATTATCATTACGCCGCTGGAATAAAGCTGGAGTCCTTTTTCATAATCCTTTGAATAGTAGTCAAAGGGGGCTCTTGACGGGATATACAGCAAGGCATCATAGGTCGCAAGGCCTTCTGCTTTGGAGTGGATATGGGTTATCGGCGGCTCGTAGTCATAGAACTTTTCAACGTAAAAATTGTTATAGTCCTCTTCTTTAAGCTCGTTTTTGTTCTTTTTCCAGATCGGGGTCATGGAGTTAAGAGTCTCGATCGCCTTATGCACCTCGGGCTCTTCTTTATCGTCGTGATAATGGGTATGCTCCATTTCCATTCTAATTGGGAATCTGATATAGTCGGAATACTTTTTCACCAGCGACTGGATCTGCATAGGGTCAATAAAGCGTGAATACTTTTCGTCGTCGGTATCATCTTTAAGATACAGGGTGATGGTGGTACCCACGGTCTGCTTTTCGCAAGGCTCTATGGTATAGCCGTCAACGCCGTTTGACTTCCACAAAAATCCCTTATCGCTTCCATAGGCTTTTGTTTCAACGGTGACCTCCTTAGCCACCATAAAGGTTGAATAAAAGCCCACGCCGAACTGGCCTATTATATCAACGTCATCTCCAAGGTCGTTTTCTTTCTTGAAGGCAAAGGAACCTGAATTTGCGATAGTTCCCAGATTATTCTCCAGTTCCTCCTCGGTCATGCCGATACCGTTATCAGACACGGTAAGGGTCCTTTTATCCTTATCCACCGCAAGGTCGATGGCAAAATCAGATTTGTTCATGCCTACGGAGGTGTCTGTGAGAGATTTGAAATAAAGCTTGTCTATGGCGTCGCTGGCGTTGGAGATAAGCTCACGGAGAAATATCTCCTTATGGGTATAGATGGAGTTTATCATCATATCCAGCAGTCGTTTTGACTCAGCCTTGAACTGTTTGGTTTCCATTACGGATCATACCTTTCTTTTTTATATTTATCCCATTGGCGGATATTTTACCGAAATTAGCACTCTCGCTCTTTGAGTGCTAAGACTATTATAATACCTGTTTTGTGAAAATCAAGGCATAAAGATAAACCTTAATGTTTTATTTACATTTATTTAATATTTAAAAAACAGCACTCTCCCCTTATATCCACTTGCATTTTGCAGGCAAGGTATGTTATAATCATAAATAGTTTAAATTCTTTATGGCAGGTGAAAACGGTGGAGATCATCCAGACTACGGCAAACGGAAACAACAGGCGCATCGGCAGAGACTGCACGGTGCTGGGCTTTCTTTTGCTGCTGTACCATTTTACGGCAAAGCTTATGGGCTATGTTTTTTACTATGCAAGCTATGCGGTTTTGTCAAAAAAATTCACCCTCAGCTGGGAGACGATAAAGCAGTATTTTTCAGACAACTATGAAACATACAGCTCGACCTCGTTCCAGATGACGGCGAACATTTCCGTCACCCTTGCAACTATCCTTATCACCCTTTTGACCGCTGCTCTTTTGTTCAAGGTCAATGTGCTGAGCCTTGTGAAGCCAAGCAGCGAAAACGCAAAGACCGGTGTAAAATGGCTGCCCCCCTGCTTTGTGTTCAACATGGTATCCTCTACTATTATCGCCTATGTCACCGGTTTTCTCAACAGCGTGGGAGTCAGCGTCCCCACTTCTGACTTTTCAATACACAAGCCCTCGGTGGCAGCTGTAATGATACAGATACTTTACGTGGTGATACTTGCGCCGCTTTTTGAGGAGATCATTTTCAGGGGACTTATAATCAAGATGCTCTCCCCACACAGCAAGACGGCGGCGGTACTTGTTTCCGCTCTTGCTTTCGGACTTATGCACGGCAATATCCCACAGGCGGCTTCTGCATTCGCCACAGGTCTTATATACGCCATAATCGCATTGAAGTGCGGTTCTATCGTTCCTACGATGATAATCCACGGGCTCAACAACCTTATCGTCAACTCTCCCGAGCTGCTTGAGGGGCTTGGCATCAAAAACATGAACGGGGTCATAAGCCTTGTTGAGATATGCGTAGGGCTTGCAGGTTTCCTTATCTGGTTCACCAGCTACAAGTACATGATATTTGAGACCGAAAAGGACACCGCTGTGCGTAAAACTCAGATGCAGAAGGTGCTTACCAGTCCTTTGCTGGTCATATACCTGCTTTTACAGGTGTTTTATATCATCTGGGGCATTATAACAGCCAATTCCTGATCTGTCACCAAACGTGAAACAGACCTTTAAGCATGGTTTTACACTTTGTCTTTGACATAATGCATGGATATGTATACAGAAATTTTTTGCAGGTACTTGAAATAATGCGGAAAATATGATATACTTTATTGCACAGACAAACCAAACAGACCAAAAGGAGGCTTTCAAATTGGAAGATCGTATGCAGATAATAGAATGTCGCAATAACAGCAAGGTGTCTATCGGTGTTATTCCGGGGCACTATGCTACAAACCACTCTCACGTTAATTACTATGTTGCAATGACCTCTATCAAGACAAGCATGAAGATGGCTAACGAAGCAGCTAAGGAGCTTGCGGCTACCTTTGCTTCCACCCACGTTGACACTATCATATGCCTTGAGGGAACAGAGATACTCGGAGCTTTTCTGGCACAGAGCCTTTCAGAGGCAGGTGTGAACAGCGGTGCGGATATCAACGTTGTTACTCCGGAGCTTAACGCTGTAAACCAGATGATCTTCCGTGACAACACCCAAAAGAAGATCTGGGGCAAGCAGGTGCTTTTATTTATCTCGTCTGCTTCAACAGGAAAGAGCATTGCAAGGGCTGTGGACTGTTTGCAGTATTACAACGGTCATCTTACCGGCGTGGCTGCTATCTTCTCGGCTATAAAGGAATCAAGCGGAGTTGAGGTACACTCACTTTTCAGCGAAAAAGATCTGCCTGAGTATGAGACCTATCCGGCAAGCGAGTGCCCTATGTGCAAGGCAGGACAGAAGGTCGACGCACTTATAAACAGTTTCGGCTACTCAAAGCTCTGATATTGAATAATTACGGCTGTACAGTTTGTACAGCCTTTTTTATTGACTTTCAGCATCAAAAGTGGTATACTTATACTATATATAGTGTACGGCGGCAAAGAGGTGACGGATATATGGGTAAAAGTGAATACAAAGTAGGCGGATACACACTTCCCCATTACAGCGTTCTTATGGAACTTTGCAAAAGTGAGCTGCCGGAGGATCTGAACTTTTGCCTTGAATCCATGCTTATGCAAAGCTATCCCCCCACGGATCTGGTGCTGGTATGCCGTGAGGGATTGAGCTGCGCTTTAAAAATAATAGTGAAGTCCTTTCAGAACGAGTTTAAGGACATAATACAGATCGTCACCGCAGGAAAGGACGTTTCCGTCGGAGAAGCGCTCAACATAGGTATGGACAGGTGCAGGTGTGAATACATTGTCAGAATGGACAGCGACGACATATCAAAGGAAAACAGATGTTTAAAGCAGATGACTCTTTTTGCGATAAAGCCCGAGCTGGACATTACGGGAACGTTTGTGGAGGAATATGACACAGACGAGGACTGCATCGTTTCCATAAAAAAGGTGCCTGTGCTTGACAAGGAGATCGTAAAGTACGCAAAGCGGCGAAATCCTTTCAACAGGCAGACTGTGGCTTTCAAAAAGAACGCTGCTCAATCGGTGGGAGGATACAGCGACGCACAGATGTTTGAAGATTACGATCTGGTGGTAAAGATGCTTATGAACGGCTCTAAGGGGCAAAACGTCCCCGAAGCGCTTGTAAGATACCGGATCGACAAGCAGACCATCAAAGAGCGTGGCAGTCTGACAAGGACCAAGGCTTTCATAAGGGCTCGCAAGAAATTTCGCAGGTACGGCTTTTGCACCCTCATTGACACGATCCCTCCGTGTGCGGCACAATGTATATTATTTATAATGCCCACAGGTTTTACAAAGTGGTTCTACAAAAAATTCCTGCGAAGCGGAAAATAAAAAATGCTCCTTTCAGCAAAGAAAAGAGCATTTTATTTTTTTTACAGTTCACCGCAGCTGCGGAGTATGCTTTCAGGTTCTTTAAGCATCTCTCTTGCCTTGGCGATAGCATCTCTTATCTGGGCATCGTCAAGCTGTCCGATCATTTCCTTTGTCTGGGTAAGGGCTTCTTTATTCATACCGATCTGATATTTATAAATCCCCTCCAGTCTTGAAAGCGCTTTCGTTTCAAGGTCCTGATACACATCCTTTATGTCCTTGACGATATTTGTCCTTATGTCGTCATAGTTTTCAAGGGCGATATCAATGATATCGGTCTGCTTTTTCTTTTTCAGTATAAGGCTGAAAGAGCTCATAGCTGCCGGCGGGAAGGTCTCGCTGGTACCAAAGAGCTTAACACCCATAACACGCCTTGTCACATTCTTATTGACAGACATCATCAATCTTTCCACAGAAGGGGCTTTGGAGGTATCATTATACTCCTCGATACCCAGAGATTTGGAAAGGTCGTGGCTTATTTTCTCCACCAGCTCGGTTATCATATCACGGTGGTGCTCGATACAAGTCCTGTACGCTTCGCCCACCTTTTCCATAAGATAGGGATAGAAGAACTTTTCGATGTCCTCGGCAGTATACTTTTCCACGCCGTTTGCGTCCTTGCTGCGGCAGTCAAGGATATTTGTACGCAGCTTTGCAAAAAATTCATACATCCACTTTTCAGCCTGCTGCTGCATTTCGATTATAGAAAGATGCAGCTGGGGCTTTTTAGCTTCAAGGGCTGCTTCAAGCTGTTGTCCTTTGGATTCGATATCGCTTACCTTTTCGGCAAGTTTCTGCTGGTCAAGCTCCGCCATTTCGCTGATAAGATCCAGCTTGGTCTTTGTTTCCTCCCACATCTGTGAGAGCATTGTGAGCACCCTCTGGGAGCGGATAACGTCCTTTTGCATAAGTATATCACGCTTCAAGGAAAGCTCGAACTGTAAAAACTGGGTCTCGTACAAATCACGAAAGCCTTTATTTTCCGGTCTTTCCTGCCCCATTCTTCTTGCGTACTCATCGGCACCGCTTATGCCGTACACTACCGCATTGGGGACGATACGCCCTGCGATGCTCTTAAATCTGCGCAATATTCTTTGTGCATCTGACCTTGTTTCCAAGGCATCGAGCATATTTACGAGTATGTACAAAACGCTGAACCTCTGGGGCTGGACATGGGAAGCCAGGAAGGTCTGCTCGGTCTCGGAAAAAGGCAGCAGGCAGGAGGTCGCATACATTATAGCGTCTGCGTTGACGATATAGTCCCTTACCTCTTTATCCAGACTTTCAAGGTCGGAAAGTCCCGGTGTATCGACGATCTTTATCTCGCTGAGTATGGGAGAGTTGTCCTTTATCTGGATATATGAGATCTTTGACGGAAACATCTTCATACGCTGCTCAAGCTTTTCACGCTTGATATCGTCAATGGTCAGGGGCACACGCCTTCCGTTTTCAAGAAAAGCCTGCACGGTACGGAAGTTGCCGAAGGTTATCTCATTTATGGTATAAGTTTCCGGGGTGGCATTTGTGGGGGTAAGGTCTTTGCCAAGAATGGCATTGATGATGGTGCTTTTGCCCCTTTTGAACTCCCCCAGTATAACAAGGGTAAAGGGTTCATCCATTTTTTTGCCGATAAGGGCATCCCACTCTTTAAGCTCGCTGACGAACTCGCTGCCCAGAACGCCGGAGATCTGCGGGTCGTCAAGCACAGCATTAAGGCTTTTTCTCACCCGGGTTATTTCAACGGAAGCATTATTTTCATCTATCATAATCCATGCCCCCCGTTTCCGACAATTATTGAGGTCCGCACGTCGCACATCTGGACAGGCTGTATTTTCTGCTCTTTGCCGTCTATATCCTTGCGCCAGTCATAGAGTGTGGCACAATAAAGAAATTCATTTGCGGCAAGAAAAGCCTTTTCAAGCTCTGTAAGAGATCCGTCAACGGCAAGGTTCCTCGAATCGGTAACATGGAGCTTTTCGGTCATTTCAGAAAGGCCCTTATTGAAGCTCTCCTGTTTTCTGCCGTAAAAGTCCACAAAACCTTTTTCATAAAGCCCGGTCACTATCTCCAGAAATCTTCCGGGTTTATCAAGGCATATCATCCCTGCTCTGAGGGCAGTTTGCTCGCCAAACTTTATCCAGCCGGACAATGCCGAGTAGAGCTGGCTGCTGACGGGAGAGGGATAATTTCTTGAGACCGGCTTATAACAATCCTTATTAACATTAAGGTAGGTATACGCCATATTGAACTGGCAATGACCGTTCTGGAGCCTGCCGCATTCGCACCCCACAAGGAGCATGAGCTCATCGTAGGAACACATCTGCGTAAGCTTTTTGGTCATTACTATACAAGGGTCGATAAGGTCGCTGGATATGGAATAAATAAGCTCCTTATCTATATCCTCACGGATAAGTGCTATTGGCACAACAAGCTCAAGCCGTTCGCTGCACTTTTTGACTACATCGTAAATATCCGGGTACTTCAGAGGTCCCACCTGGTCGCATTTCATGAAAAGGTGTTTTGCCTCTGCGGATATATCCTGCGTATTTACGGCTTTGAACAGCTTTGAAGCACCGCTGAGCCCCAGTAATTTCTGTCTGACCGCATGATCCGACTCATAGGCATAGTCAAGGTTCCCGTCGATGGTATGCCCCTGATATGAGCGGGTATAGGCTGTCAGATAATCTCCGAAATCCGTATTGATCGCCAACAGCGGATTTACTGCTGTGGAAACTTCGTTCATTATCTGTCCTCCATGATCCTGAATTTATCCGATCGCCAAGGCGGCCGCTTTATGCGTCCATCTGCTCGGAAAGAACCTTTCTGACTGCGTATGCGTCCTGAACGATCCTGCTGGCGTTCTCCGCAACATTATGCAGTCTTTCCATTTCCTTCTGGGAAACGCTGCTCTTTTGCATTTTAAGGTCATTGAGGTTATCAAGTGTTTCCTGTGTATCGCTGAGGATTATCTCGGTTTCCTCCTCGATCTTCTTTTTCAGTCCTTCAAAGGATGAGAATACCTGGCGGCGGACAGTCTCGGTAAAGTCGTTATTCAGCTTCATCTCATGGAACTGTTTTTTGACCTGAGTTTTGAAGTTGGATTTATACTTATCTATTCTTTCCTTCACAAGTATCTTATCTACTGCAAAGTTAGAGGTAAATGTACCTGCTATGCCTGCTACCGCCATAAGGAACAGAGTTACGGGCAGCGTGGCAGCGATACCGAAAAAGCCGGCAAATACCATTGTTGCGTAGTATGTAGCATAAAAGCCTGTAAGTCCTGTTGCTCCGCCCAGCAAAGCGCCCTTCATGCCGGATTCCCTGAAGCCCAGGAACATTCCGCCCACGCCGTAGGAGCCGATAGCCACGCCGATTATCTTATCCATTATGCCGCCGTTCTGGCTGACACGATTGGAGATAGTGAACATGGACTGGATCTTTGCAACGCTCTCAAAGAATGCGTCTTCAAATTCCTGGAGCCTTTCAGCCTCACCGCTGACAGCGACATTGATCTGGTTTTGTATCTGCTCGCAGATTATCTGCGCTCTGACCTCGATACTTTCCCTTATCTTTTCGGTGAGCTTTGCGGATACTATCTTCAGCTGATCCTTCTTAAAGTCGTCAGAGGACATCTGGAAGTTGTCGATAACCTCCATAGCCGCTTCCTCGATCTTATCCCAATAGCTGTCAAGTATCGGCTGCAGGCTTGCAAACACCTGGTTTGCAGAGTCGTTGATCTTTACGAACTCTGCTCTCTTTTTATTTCTGATCTCCTCGATCTCCTTGATGGCTGCATCATACTTTTCCATGAACTCGTCGTTTGCCATCATCAAAGCATTTTCCTGCATTACCACATTGCGGAGTATCTCGGTGCCGGAATTTGTGATCTTGTTGGTGATTATCTGGAGGGATATAACACCACGTTCCTTTGTCAGCATACTTTCAAGGGCATTTTCAAACTCAGGGAAATTACTCTCGTCAAGCATCTGCTGATCCCCTGTGGTTTTTGCCACAAGGGCTTTTTTTGCATACACGCCGATAACTCTCGGTGTGCCGATCTTCCTTTTATACACAGCAAATTCACGGGAATCCTCACCCATGACTTTCTTTGCCTTTTCCATTACGTACTTTCCGATCCTGGAACGGACAGTCTCAACGATCTTGTTTTCATCCTCCTGAGAGAATGTGCCAAAGCAGTTTACCACAAAGATGATCCTTCCCACGTCGGAGGTCATCATCTTCTTTTCAAGAAACTCCTTTTCAAACTGTGAGAAGGGAGAGTTTGCGCTTATAACAAACACCGCTGCATCTATCTTCGGCAAAATAGACAAGGTAACGCTTGTCATCTGCTCGTCGTCGTTAAGACCCGGAGTATCTATGATATCAACATTCTTCTTACAGAACTCGGTATCATAATAAACAGTTGCTTCCTTGACAGTTTCGGCTCTTTCCTCGGACTCGATGGTCAGTTTTGTAACATAGTCCTCCAGTCTGCCGATGTCCACCCTTTCGCTGCTGCCGTTTTTATACTCCACCTGCACATAAGGCTCGGTAGAATAGGTGACCCTGTTGAGCGTTGCCGTTGCAGGCAAAACGTCCGCAGGGAGCACTTCCTGTCCCAGCATTGCATTGATAAGTGTGGATTTGCCTCGCTTGAACTCGCCTACGATAGCGACCTCAAAGTGCTCGTCCTTGGTTTTGGCGATAGTTTCCTCCAAAGACTTTGCCGTGTTGACAAGATTGATCTCGTCACTGAGTTTCAAAAGCTCCTCCAGATCGGCGGTAAGCCCCTCCATAGTGCTTTTATACGCCGAATAGCTTCCATAATCGATCTGTTTTTCCATCACAAACCTCCTGTTCCGATCGGTGGGATCATTATGATCTACAGCCGTCATGCGGCAATTTTACGTAACGCTGAAATTGTTTCAAAAGCGGCAATTTTCCCACCCGCTTGCAAAAAACTAAACAAAAAAGTCACAAACAAGTAATTATATTACCACATAGTAGATTATAACACACCTTTTTACTCATCGTCAAGCAATAATAAAACAGTAAAATTAAAATTACCCTTTTGTACAAATCCCGGACAGATAATTAGACATTTTGCACACATTTTTTCTTCAATTTAACAAAAAGAGGTACATAACGCTATGCACCTCACACAAGATATTGTGTTTTTGTCGAAAAAAACAGCCTCCTGCTGTCCCGGGTCCACGGGGAAAGCAAGAGGCTTAAATATCCGCTGTTTCAGACATCACATTCAGCACTCTGTATCATAGATAAATCCGCAGGCTCTCATACTTGTAACGCTGTCTCTTCCCACCACAAAATGGTCAAGCACATTGATGCCGAAGGGGGAAAAATACTGCATTATCTTCCTTGTAAGTATGATGTCGTCCCCGGAGGGCTTTGAGGTACCGCCGGGGTGGTTATGCACAAGCATTATATTCTCCTCGGAGCTGCTGAACACGGCTTTTGCCATCTCCTTCAGATCGGGACAGACAACGCTTTGCCCTCCCACGGTCACCTGCTCCACGGAATTTATACGCATATTTGAATTTACGGTCATCACCACGAAGCGCTCGGACAGCTCTCCGGCAAACATAGCTTTAAGGTATTGGCTAAGTTTTGGGATATCCCGCACGTCGATATGCAAAAGGTCCTGTTTATCCAGATACTTTGCTACCGAGCCCAGCATTTTCAGCATAACTGCGCTGTTTTGTCCTATATTTTCCACCTTTGCCAGTTTTTCAACGGGAGCGTTTACAACTGCATTCACCGAGCCGAAGGTATCCAGCAGGCGGTGAGCCACGGCGTTGGTATCTCCCCGGGGGAACACAAAAAACAGTATCAGTTCCATTATTTCATGCTCGGCAAAGCCGCTAAGCTCGGGGTCTTTCAAAAACCTGCTCCGCATTCTTTCCCTATGCCCCGAATGGATACTTTTATTCTTATCGTCCGCCATTTTTCCGCCTCCCTCTTTATAAGCTCCGGTTAAGACAATTATAGTACACACTTGCCGGTATGTCAACAGCAAACAAAAAGACCGGGAGGCTTCAGCCTTTCCCGGTCATTGTTTTAGTTATACATTTATCTTTGCTCTGTCCTTCGCTCTTTGGGTGTTGCTAAGGGTTTTCTTTCTAATCCTTATATTCTTGGGTGTTACCTCCAAAAGCTCGTCCTCGGCAAGAAATTCAAGGGAATCCTCAAGGCTGAGCACACGGGGCGGAGTAAGTCTCAAAGCATCGTCAGAGCCGCTTGCTCTTGTATTTGTAAGGTGCTTTTTCTTGCACACGTTTACTATCAGATCTTCCTGCTTTGGAGATGAGCCAACTATCATGCCCTCATACACCTGTGTTCCCGGGGTAATGAAAAGCTCTCCCCTTTCCTGTGCGTTATAAAGGCCGTAGGTAACCGCTTCGCCTGTTTCAAAAGCGACCAGGGAGCCTGTGGGTCTTTTGGGGATATCCCCTTTATAGGGCTGATAGCTGTCAAAGACAGAGCTCATTATGCCCTCGCCCTTTGTATCGGTAAGGAACTCGCTTTTATATCCGAAAAGGCCTCTTGCGGGAATAAGGAATCTGAGCTTCATACGGCTTCCCACAGGTGCCATTTCCTGAAGCTCGCCTTTTCTTGCGCCTATCTTTTCCATAACAGGTCCCACGCAGTTTTCGGGAACGTCGATAACAAGGCTTTCGATAGGCTCGTTAAGCTTTCCGTCTATTTCCTTGAAAAGCACCCTTGGTGTGGACACACCAAGCTCATAGCCCTCACGGCGCATATTTTCGATAAGGATGGAAAGGTGCATCTCGCCTCTTCCGGCGACCTTGAAGGAATCGGCAGAATCGGTCTCGGAGACTCTGAGAGAAACGTCTTTCAAAAGCTCTTTAAAAAGCCTGTCACGGATATGTCTTGTGGTAACGTACTTGCCCTCTCTGCCGGCAAAGGGTGAATCATTTACAGAAAAGGTCATTTCCACAGTAGGCTCGGATATTTTCACAAAAGGCACCGCTTCAAAATTGGAGCTGTCGCAGATGGTATCGCCGATGGTGATATTCTCGATACCGCTTATGCAGACGATATCTCCGGCTTTAGCGCTGTCGCAGGGGACTCTGTTGAGCCCTTCGATCTGGTACATGGTGACTATCTTGCCTTTATACTGGTTCTTGGTCTGGTGGTAGTCGCCTATGATGACCTCCTGGCCGACTTTCATAGAGCCTCTTTCGATACGGCCGATAGCTATTCTTCCCACATACTCGTTATAATCTATTGAGGACACAAGGTACTGCATTGTGCCGTCAAGGTCAACATCGGGAGCGGGTATATAGCTGAGTATCTCTTCAAACAGGGGGATCATATCAACTCCCTGCTCGTCCGGGTCCTTTGTGGCTGTGCCGTCTCTGCCGGAACAGTAAAGGATAGGGCTGTCAAGCTGTTCATCGGTGGCATCAAGGTCCATGAGAAGCTCAAGCACCTCGTCCTCCACCTCGCCAAGTCTTGCATCGGGCTTATCTATCTTATTTATAACAACTATAACTCTGTGTCCCAGCTCCAGGGATTTTTGAAGCACAAATCTGGTCTGGGGCATTGGTCCCTCGGCAGCGTCCACCAGAAGAATTACACCGTTTACCATTTTCAGCACACGCTCGACCTCGCCGCCGAAATCGGCATGGCCCGGTGTGTCGATAACATTTATCTTTACGTCTTTATACTTTATAGAGGTGTTCTTTGCAAGGATAGTTATTCCTCTTTCACGCTCGATGTCCCCGGAGTCCATTACTCTTTCTTCAACTGCCTGGTTCTCTCTGAAAGTTCCGCTCTGTCTGAGCATCTGATCCACAAGGGTGGTCTTTCCGTGGTCAACGTGTGCGATAATTGCAATATTTCTCAGATCTTCCCTAATCATCATGATCTCCTCCCGATACATATACACTCAAAACTTCCGGCTGTATGCGTTTTACACAGCTGTTTTTTCTATCAGAGTGTCATACATTTTATACAAGCACATTATCTTCACTTTGCATTAACTCTTTTCAAACATAATATTCAAATTATTTTCTTACAGAATTTATGCCCCACAGCATAAGCTATGGGGCATTTGGTATGGTGGGAGAAGGTGGATTCGAACCACCGAAGCGTAAAAGCAACAGATTTACAGTCTGCCCCCTTTGGCCACTCGGGAATTCTCCCATATTCTCCGCCGTTAAGCGGATTCAAAAGCTGGTGGACGGACTTGAACCCCCGACCTGCTGATTACAAATCAGCTGCTCTACCAACTGAGCTACACCAGCTTATTCACCTTTTTCTCGGTGACAAATCATATTTTAACACATCAGTGCCGACTTGTCAACAAGATTTTTCAGGATTTTTCTTTTTTTACACAAATGTAAAAAACGATCGAGGCGACAGGACTTGAACCTGCGGCATCTTGGTCCCAAACCAAGCACTCTACCAAACTGAGTTACGCCTCGCTGACACAAAAAAGCCCTGCAGACTCTTTCTTCTGCACTTAGCGGCTCTATTCCTGTGCACTTTCGCCGCCTTTCGATAAGACAGCTTATATATTATACAACGCATTATCGGTTTTGTCAACACATTTTTCTCAATTTGTAACAAATCACAAAAAAACAAAGGGTCAAAAATACCTATTAAGCTATATTTCACCACCTTTACTGGGGCTTTCACGCTGCTCCAAGGGCGCAGCCGGCACACAGGGAGACTGAGGAGAACTTAACACGCCTCACCATATAATTCCAGTTTCTGCAAAATTGGTGAAAAACAGGTGCATTTACGCTGCTTTTTGTGCATTTGTACAGTTTATAGTACTTGTTTTGCAAAAGCACTTGATTTTTGTCGAAAAATGTGTTACCATATATAGCGTATGAATACAGCTGCAATAACAATATAGCCAGGGTATGGATCGTTCCCTGCCCGCAAGGCATACTAACACATATCATAAAAAAGGAGACGGTAATTATGGCAGCAACAAAGATTTGTCCCTATTGCCACAACGAGATCGCTGATGAGGCGATACTGTGCAAGTACTGTCACAACCTTCTTATCGGCGGCAACCAAGACATAGAAAGTGCAGTCAACGCAAGAAGGGAACGAAGAAGAAGACAGTCCTCCGCAAATGCAAGCAATGCGGTTGACGAGGCACTGGGTCTGTCCCACAGCGAGCAGGAGGAATACACAAGGGAATTTTCCGCACTCGATGCGGCGGATTATCAGGAAAAGACCAGAGCTTTTTCCGTGCCCAAGCAGCCTCAGCAGCAGCCTCCGCTTCAGCAGGAGCCGGTAATACACAGGCACACAGAGGAACCTGTTAAGCCAAGATTTACAGATGCACCTGTCCAGACAAGGCATCCGCAGGCAGCTGCGCCAAACGACAGCTACTATGATGACGGATACTACGGTGAGGACGATCAGTACTACGACGACGGCTATTATGACGACAACGACCGTTACTACGATGAGGACGGTTATTATGACGGCGACGACTACTACGATGATTACTACGACGATCAGCGCAGAGGCAAAGGCGCAAACAGCCAAAACGACGACAACAGCAGAAAGAAGATATTTCTTATCACTGCCGGCATAACCCTTGGTATACTTGCGCTTATAGCACTTGCGGTATTTGTAGGATACAAGCTTGTAGGCTTTGCAAAGAATGACAGCAGCTCTTCCTCCATAGGAAAGAGCACCACAAGCTCAATAACCACTGCAACCAAGGCTACCGAGCAGACTACCACCACAACAAAGGCTACCGAGGAGACCACAAAGAAGACCACCAAGGAAACCGAGGCTACCACAGAGCAGACCACAGAGCAGACATTTACTCAGCCAACACAGGACACAAAGCAGACTGAGGATACCAAGCAGACACAGGACACTAAGGATACACAGAATACAAAGCAGACTGAGGACACCAAACAGACTCAGCAGTCAAGCTCTGTTGACCAGGTCAAGGTAATGGCTAATGTAGCACAGGCGCTTACCGCATACGACACCTCCGGTATTCAGAGATATGAGTACAGAACAGAGGATCCGGGTGCAGTTTACTTCTATGTATACACCAACGACAACCATGCATACAGCGTTGCTTACTTCAAGGAGTCAGGGCGCAGCAGGATAGTCAAGGCATGGTAATACACCAGATAAATAAATTTAAGGCACACTACCAAAACAGGTAATGTGCCTTTTTTATGCTTTGTTTGACAAAAAGCTCCGGGGGCTTATTTCAGCTTCAAGCCTTCTTTAAAAGCATCTGCAACTCTTGTACCGACTTTATAATAGCCGTGGGTATATGGGTCAAAGGCGATCGCCTCAAGGACATCAATATCCACCTTATCATCTTTGAGCACAGATTCCTCAACAGATGTTCTAAGGACTTTGCCGATCACCCCAAGACCTGTTTCATCGCTTTGGTACTCAACAAACTCACACTCGATGGCAACAGGCAGCTCATTGATGATCGGTGCATCTACCAGCTGCGACTTTTCAAAAGTCATACCGCTTTTTGCAAATTTGTCAGGCTCTTTATTGCTGCTTACAACGCCGAACCAGTCAGCCTCGGTAACGTGCTTTGCATCGGCAATATGGACAACAAATCCTTTTCTCGCCATGATGTTTTGTACGGTCTTATGGGTCTGGGTAAGGTTCAAAGCCACCATATCACGTTCAAGCATGGTTCCCCAGGCTGCATTCATCACATCCACCGTACCGTCCTCATTGAAAGTTGAGATAAGAAGAACGGGCATTGGAAAGATTGCTTCGGTTGTTTTGATCTGTTTTTTCACAGAAGTATTCCTCCTTTACAGATATATTTTTTTTATCGGGCAGCTTACGCCCGAAAAGTGATATTTCACGCTTATTATTATACCACAACAATTCCGGAAATTCAACCCGGATCTAACTTTCCCGGCATGACAGCTGTATTATTTAAGATAGTCTTTCAGCAGATCAAGCCTGCTTTTCATGTCACGGTAGCCCTGCCCGAAGGGAGCTTATCAAGATGTCTGTAAACCTTATTATCCGTTTTTATCACCGTCTTATCCTTTATATTTACGCAGGTACTCTATGGTTTTATGCAGAGTATCCCAGTGGTATATCTTTTCAAGATTTGCTGCAAAATCCAGCTTATATCGCTTTTTCAGGTCCTCAAGGAGCATGGCACGCTGCCGGGAAAGGTCATTTGTACGGCTCCCCAGGTCGTCAAAGCTCAGCTGCACAGGCTCGCTTTCTGAGGAGAGATTATGCAGTCCAACCCCGATAAGCCGCACAGGTCTGTGCTGCACCTGTTCAAGCATCTGCAAAGCCTCGTTATACATTACCACGGCATTGTCCGTTTGTGCAGTCATGCGGGAGCGGGTAATGGTTTTCATATCCCCGTAGGTCAGCTTCAGGTTTATCCCCTTGCCCTGCAAGCCAACTCGCTTTGCTCTGTTTTCAACACACAATGCCAGAAGCAGCAGCACGTCAGCAAGCACGCTGAAATCGGAAACATCCTGCTGGAAAGTCACCTCACGGCCGATGGATTTTGCATCCTCGGGGCGGTAGGGGGTGACCTTGGAATCGTCTATTCCAAAGGCTATGCGTGTTATCCAGCGCCCGTGCTTTCCCAGCATACGCTCGACCTCTTTATGCCGCCTTTGTATATCCCCCACGGTATTTATTCCCGCCGTGTGGAGCTTTTGGGCTGTTTTTTCACCGACGGTATAAAGCACACGCACATCTCTGTCGATTATCAGACGGACAAAATCTTCCGGGGTAAGTATCTCAAAATAGCCGTCGGGCTTTTTCTCCTCGCTGGCAGTCTTGGCGGCGGTCTTTGAATACGCCACTCCCACCGAACAGGTCAGATGCAGCTCGTCACGGGTACGCTGCTTTATAAGCCTTGCAATTCTCCTTGCGCCGTCCCAGTCCTTTGCCCGGCGGGATACTCCTTGACGACCACAGCGGCGGGTGCGTGCTGTATGAAAAGCGGGAGCTTGTGGAGGCACTTATTGCTAAGAGTGCAGAATAAAAAAAGAATTATCGGCGCAGCAAAAGGCAGGGCGGACTTCCCTGCCTTTTTTTATGGGAGCGGTTGAATTTCAGATGCTTTTGTGGTATGATGTTATCTGATGATACCGTGAAAGGACTTGATAAAATGACAGTTGAATATACTGTGAGTGCAGATGAGGCGGTTGAAAAGCTGAAGCTCGGGAACGAAAAATATCTTCAAAGCAGGACGAGCAGCGGGGACATATCCCCTGAGGCAAGGAGGGAAACCTGTGAAAACGGGCAGAAGCCCTATGCGGTCATTGTCACCTGCTCGGATTCAAGAGTTATTCCCGAGAGCATTTTCAGTGCAGGCATCGGTGAGCTTTTTGTGATACGTGTTGCGGGAAATGTTATGGACGATCACCAGCTGGGGTCTATCGAATACGCTGTGGAGCATCTTGGGATAAGGCTGGTGGCGGTGCTGGGGCACGACCACTGCGGAGCTGTGGATGCGGCTATAAATCACGACCCGGAGGGCTACATTAAATTCATCACCGATGAGATAAAGCTTGCAATAGGCGATGAGCAGGACGATTACAAGGCCTGCTGTCTGAACGTCAAAAGAAGCGTAGCTGTTATTGAAAGCAGCTTTGAGATCCACCGTGAGCAGCAGCACGGACTGAAGGTGATCGGTGCTCTTTACCGCCTGGCAGACGGCAGGGTGGAGTTTGATATATAGGATAGCCTGCGAAAAAAAGAACTTGACACCCAAACGGGCAGTCAAGTTCTTATTTTTTGCGTAATATACTCTCGTCGGGAGCAAAGTCTGTTTGATGATGGGGCTTATCGGATCACTCGGTGAGCTTATATGTACGGATAAAGCTATTGATATCCGCACCGCTGTTATGGTAGCGCAAAAGTATCTCGGCACAGGCACGGCTGTCGCTTGCAGCTTGGTGGTGGTCAAGGGAAATCCCGTAATAGTCGCACATCACGTTAAGCTTATGGCTCATTGCCGGCAAAAGCCGTCTGCCTGCCTGTACGGTACAGATATACTTAACATTCTTTTTCCAGCTTATCCCGTAGCCGTTCAGACAGCGTTTCAGCACGCTCAGATCAAAAACGGCGTTATGGGCAACAAGTATACCGCTGCTCATCATTGGCTCGATCTTTTCCCACAGCTCACCGAAGCTGGGTGCGCCCTTTACTGTTTCGCTGCTGATGCCTGTAAGCTGTGTATTGAAATAGTCAAAATGAGTCTGGGGGTCAACAAGGGAGTAAAACTCGTCTGCTATCCTTCCCTCCTGTATAAGAGTTATACCTATGGCGCTCATTCTGCTGTTGGCACGGTTGGGTGTTTCCACATCAAACACTGTATAGTTATACATATCCTTTTCCTTTCGGCAAATCTCAAGCTTATTCTCATACATATAGTATAGTTTTACAGCTTTGAAATGTCAAGGGGCGGCAATTGGGAGCGGGCAAGGGCGGGTCGTTAAACTGCTGAAAAATGACTTTTGATATATGTGCAAAACGTAGAAAATGAAAGTGGTGCCTGCCGGGCTATTGAAATAAACAAAAGAGAGTATTATAATGGTAGCAAGATGTGACATTGGTTTCATAAAAGGAGTGATAACGACATGAACATTTCCGAGTTTGCAAAGCTGGCAGGGGTCTCCAAATCCGCTGTGAGCAGGTACTTTAACAACGGCTATCTCAGCAGTGAAAAAACCGCACTCATTAAGGCGGCTATCGAAAAGACCGGCTATGCCCCCAGCCTTTCCGCAAGGAGCGTGAAAAACAAGATAACCAAGCTTGTGGGCGTTATCATACCCAAGCTTTCCAGCGAGAGCATCGCCCGTATCACCGAGGGTATCAGCGGTGTGCTCAGCGAACAGGGGTACGAGCTTTTGCTTGTAAACACCGCCAACGATTACAACAAGGAGATCGACTCGCTGGAGCTTTTCCGAAACAACTGGGTGGACGGCATTATCCTTATGGCAAGCGTTTTCACCAAGCTGCACAAGACGGTGCTGGACAAGATACGTGTGCCGGTGGTGATACTGGGGCAGAACTACAAGGGGTACAACTGCGTTTGTCACGACGATTTCGGGGCAGCCTATTCCCTCACAAAGCTGATGCTTGACAAGGGGGCATCAGACCCTGCCTGCGTGGGAGTGAGAATGGACGATCTTGCCACGGGACAGCTGAGGTTTGACGGGTTTATGAAGGCGCTTAACGAAAAGGGACTGTCCTTCCACCGTGAAAACCGAGAGACAGCGGATTTCACATTTGAATCGGGATACGAGCACGCCAGACACCTGTTCTCGGGAAGCAGCCGACCGGACGCTGTGTTCTGCGCCACCGACAGCATTGCCGCCGGTGTGGTTTTGTACTGCAAGGAAAACGGGATACGCATCCCACAGGACGTTATGGTCTGCGGTATAGGCGATTCAAGGCTTTCAAGGATCTCCTCCACCACAATAACCTCTGCTCATCTTCACTACAAGACAGCAGGCATTGAGGCGGCAAATATGCTGCTTTCACAGATAGATCACGGCAAGTCCGCACCCAGGATCCTTCAGCTCGGTTACGAGATAGTTCAGCGTGAATCCACGGCAAGATAACTGAAACTGTGTGAAACCTACTATGAACCGGCTGCAACTTTGTCCTTTTAGTCAATAGATTTTTATATGAATGTATGTTATACTGATCCTGTAAGTGAAATCAGTTTCATATTTTTGGTGAAAAACGTGTCAGAAATTGACAAAAAGGAGAGGTTGCTATGGATTACAGAAATTGTGCAGGCGAGATACTTGACGCAATAGGCGGCAAGGAAAATCTGGCAAGTGCAGCTCACTGCGCCACAAGACTCAGACTTGTCATTGCAGACAACGACAAGGTCAAGAAAGAGACTCTTGAAAACATCGACGGTGTCAAGGGCGTTTTTGAGGCTGCGGGACAGCTTCAGATCATCATCGGAACAGGTACGGTAAACAAGGTCTACGACCAGTTCATTGACCTGGCAGGGGTCGAGGCTGCTTCAAAGGACGACGTAAAGGCTGCGGCGGCGGCAAAGGCTCCCTGGTACAAGAGGGCAATAAAGACTCTGGGCGACATCTTCGTTCCGATCATCCCCGCTATCGTGGCAACGGGTCTGCTTTGCGGACTGCTTGGCGGTCTGTCAAGGGCTTTCCCGAGCATAAGCGATCATTACATCTACAACATTCTGGATCTGCTTTCCAACACGGCGCTCACATTCCTGCCGATACTTATTGCGGTCAGCGCTGCAAAGATCTTCGGCGCAAACATCTATCTGGGTGCTGTTATCGGTATGCTTATGATACACCCAAGCCTTGTTAACGCGTGGTCGATCGCAGACGGCGCAGAAACCAAGACACTGTGGTCATGGTTCGGACTGTGGAACATTCAGAACACGGGCTATCAAGGACACGTTATCCCTGTGGTCATTGCAGTTCTGGTGCTGGCGGTCATCGAAAAGTGGCTGCACAAGCACGTTCACGAGATGTTTGACCTTTTCGTAACTCCGCTGGTAAGCGTGCTTATCACAGGCTTTTTGACGCTGACGGTCATCGGTCCGGTATTCTCACAGGCTGAGAGCTGGGTGCTGGACGGCGCAAAGTGGCTCATTACCATTCCTCTGGGCATCGGTTCGTTCCTCATGGGCGCTGCATACGCTCCCACGGTGGTTGCAGGTGTTCACCATATGTACAACGCTATCGAGCTTTCAATGCTGGCTGAAAACGGCAAGAATATCTGGATGCCTATCGCTACCGCAGCTAACGTTGCACAGGGCGCAGCAGCTCTGGCAGTAGGCGTAAAGTCAAGGAACAAGAAGATAAAGGCAATGGCACTTCCCTCCTCCCTATCGGCATTTATGGGTATCACAGAGCCTGCTATCTTCGGTGTGAACGTAAGATTCGTAAAGCCTCTTATCGCCGGCATGATAGGCGGTGCCTGCGGTGCGGCTGTTGCTTCGCTGATGAATGTTTTTGCTACGGCTAACGGCGTTACAGGTCTGTTCGGATTCCTTATCACGACTGACAGCTTCCTGGGCTATCTGCTCACATTCCTTGTTGCAGCGGGTGTTGCATTCATAGCATCGTGGCTTATGTACAAGGACCCTGTTGAGGAGGGTGCAAAAAAGAGTGAGACAAAGTCATCTGCAAGTGCTCCTGAGACTGATGCAAAAGCCGAAGAAACAGACATCACTTTGGACAAGGATTTCGATGACACAGCAGTTTACTCCCCTCTCAAAGGCGAGGTAATTCTTATGCAGGACGTTCCCGACGAGACATTTGCCGCTGAGGTCCTTGGAAAGGGTGCGGCGGTAGAGCCAAGCGAGGGCAGAGTCGTTGCTCCGGCAGACGGCAAGGTGGAAACGCTGTTTGACACCCACCACGCTATCGGTCTTACCCTTGACAACGGTATGGAAATGCTTATTCACGTTGGCATCAACACAGTTGAGCTTAACGGTGAGGGCTATGAGGCTCACGTTGCAGAGGGTGACAGGATAAAGAGAGGTCAGACGCTTATCACCTTTGACAAGGCTCTTATTCAAAGCAAGGGCTATAAGACAGTTACCCCTGTTATTATCACAAACGCAGATGATTACGACGAGATAAACACCGCAGCATCGGGCAGCATCGGACTGCTTGACAAGCTGCTTGAAACTAAAAAGGGCTGATAGGATTGAAAAACGATTTCAGACAAGATCTTCACCTTGAGCCGCAGAAAGGCTGGCTCAATGACCCAAACGGGCTGTGCTTTTTCAAGGGCAGGTATCACGTTTATTTCCAGTACGCTCCCGACAGCGCAAAAGGCGCAGGGAACAAATGCTGGGGTCATTTTCAGAGCAAGGACCTTACAAGCTGGGAGTTTACGGGGACGGTGCTGTTCCCCGATACTCCCCATGACAGAAACGGAGTCTATTCCGGCTGCGGATTTGTAAAGGACGACACGCTGTATCTTTTCTACACGGGGAATGTGAAGCAGGAGGGCGACTACGATTACATAACCGCAGGGCGGGAAGCAAATACTATTCTTGTCACCACAAAAGACGGTGTGACAATGAGCGAAAAAAAGGTGCTTCTTCGCAGCAGCGATTATCCCGACTACTGCTCCTGCCATGTGCGTGACCCGAAGGTTTGGGAACAGGACGGGGAGTACTATATGGTGCTTGGTGCACGGACCCTTGACAACAAGGGCTGCGTGCTGAAATACAAGTCGTGTGACCTTGAAAACTGGGAGTTCCGGGAAGAGGTGCGCACATCTGATCTCGGTTATATGTGGGAGTGCCCGGACCTGTTCACCATGGGCGGCAGCGAATACCTCAGCATTTCTCCCCAGGGCGTACCCCACGAGGAATACCGGTTCCAGAATGTTTACAGCTCAGGATATCTGAACATGAACACGGGGATCTATAACGAGTGGGACTGCGGCTTTGACTTTTATGCTCCCCAGACCTTCATCGCTCCCGACGGCAGACGGATACTTATCGGCTGGATGGGCATCGGGGATATCCCCTATTCAAATCCGACCACAGAGCTTGGCTGGCAGCACTGTCTGACGGTTCCGTGTGAGGTGACCGAGGGAGCCGGCGGAAGGCTTTTGCGAAACCCGGTAGCTGAGCTTGAAAAGCTGGTCACAAGGCGCACAGAGCTTAACGGATCGGGTGAGCAGGTGCAGCTGCCGTTTGACCTGGCTGCCTCGGCGCAGTCGGACAGCTTTGAGCTGGATATTTCAAACGCAGTACAGATGACTTTTGAGGACGGGATATTCACTTTGAAATTCCTTGACGAAAAAGTGGGCTGCGGCAGAGATGTGCGGCGTGTAAAGCTTGACAGCTGTGATAGGCTCCGTGTGCTTGCGGACAAAACTTCACTTGAAATATTCCTCGGCGGTGGGGAAAATGTGCTTTCCACAAGATTTTATCCGCCCGCCACAGCTGTGACCGTTACAAGCCGTGGACTTAACTGCCATGCAGCTGAGCTCAGGGCGATGGAGGTGGATTATCTTGGCAAGTGACAGACTTATCGCAATAGGCGAGGCACTTATAGATTTTATCCCCGACAGACAAGGGTGTCTTTTCAGAGAGGTAGGGGCGTTCTCCCCTGCCATCGGCGGTGCGCCTGCAAACGTATGCGCTGCTTTTGCAAGGCTTGGCGGCAGGGCTTCGCTTATTTCACAGCTTGGCGATGACCCCTTCGGTCACAAGATAATGTATGAGCTGCAGCAGTACGGTGTGGACACATCCGCCATAAGACTTACAAAAGAAGCAAACACAGCTCTGGCGTTTGTAAGCCTTGCCGCTGACGGCAACAGGACATTCTCCTTTTACAGAAAGCCGTCGGCAGATATGCTTTTGTCGCCGCAGCAGGTAGACAGCGATATTTTCCGTGACGCTTACGCTTTGCACTTTTGCAGCGTTTCTCTGGGGGATTTCCCAATGAAACAGACCCACCGCAAAGCAATAGACGAGGTAAAAAACCAGGGCGGTATCATAAGCTTTGACCCCAATCTCAGATTTCAGCTTTGGGACAGCCGTGAGGCTCTCAGGAGCACGGTGCTTGAATTTATCCCATATTGCCACATTCTGAAAATATCCGATGAGGAGCTTGGATTTATAACGGGTGAAAGTGACATCGAGGCGGCGCTGCCAAAGCTGTTCACGGGGAACGTTAAGCTTGTGGTATACACCTGCGGAGGAGGAGGCGCATACGCTTTCACAAGGCAGAAAAAATGCTTTGCATCGGCAAGGAAGGTGGATGTTATCGACACAACAGGCGCAGGCGACGGCTTTATCGGCTCTATGCTTTTCAAGCTCAGATGCATGGGTGTCACAAGGGACACTCTGGAAAAAATGAGCACGGCAGAGCTGAAAAAATGCCTTGATTTTTCAAACGAGTTCTGCACCCGAAGCGTTACAAAACACGGAGCCATAGCTTCCTACCCTGATATGGCGGATTACAAGGACTGACAGCTTACGCCGTCGGCGGAATTATTAGATCAGGTCGTTAATACAACACTATATATTATTTTCAAAACAGAAAGGACGGATAGTTATGAAAACATTTAATTACACCATCACAGACGCAGTAGGTATCCATGCAAGACCGGCAGGAAAGCTTGTTAAGCTGGCAAAGGGCTTTGAGAGCAAGATAACTCTGGAAAAAGAGGGCGGCAAGTCTGCTGACCTGACCAAGCTTATGGCAGTCATGGGACTTGGTGTAAAGTGCGGCGACAACATTATCGTATCCTTTGACGGTGCAGATGAGGACGCTGCTTTTGATGCAGTTACCGAGCTTATCAAGGCAGAACTTTAATCAAAAGGAGGCGGCGGGATTTGTTGCAGTTTAAAGGAAAAGGAGTTTACTCAGCCATAGCTATCGGTGCGGCAAGCTTGTTCAAAAGACAAGAGGCACAGGTCCGCCGCAGACACGTTGAGGACACTCAAACGGAGATAGAAAGAGTGGAAAGCGCAAAGCAGAAGGCTATCGACCAGCTTTCCCGGATATACGAAAAGGCACTCAAAGAGGTTGGCGAGACAAACGCTCAGATATTTGAGATACACATGATGATGCTTGAGGACGACGATTACAACGAGTCGATACAAAACATCATCACCACACAGACGGTAAACGCAGAGTACGCTGTGGCTGTAACGGCAGACAATTTCTCGGAAATGTTCGCTGCAATGGACGATGCGTATATGCAGGCAAGGGCAGCTGACGTAAAGGACATTTCAAACAGGCTTATCGCCTGCATGGGGGACGAGGATAACGCAAGCGACGGCGGCACTGAAAAGATGATAGTTATTGCCGACGACCTTGCACCCAGCGAGACGGTTTCCCTTGACAAGGACAGGGTGCTTGCGTTTGTAACAGCCGGCGGTTCCTCAAATTCCCACACGGCAATACTTGCAAGGAACATGAATATCCCTGCGGTCATAGGCGTAGGCGATGAGATCTTAAAGGCTGTCAGAGACGGACAGACGGTGGTTGTAAACGGCTACACCGGCGAGATAACTGTCGAGCCTGACGAGGAGTTTATCGCTCAGGCTAAGGCAAAGCAGGAGGAGGACCTTCACAAGAAGGCACTTTTGCAGGAGCTTAAAGGCAAGCCAAATGTTACACTTGACGGAACAAGCGTCAACGTGTATGCAAACATCGGCGGCGTGGACGGCATAGGTGCTGTGCTTGCAAACGACGCAGGAGGTATCGGACTTTTCAGGAGCGAATTTCTGTACCTTGAGTCAAGCGATTACCCCACCGAGGAAGAACAGTTCAGGGCATACAAGCGTGTGCTTGAAAGCATGGCAGGGAAAAAGGTCATCATACGGACGCTGGACATCGGCGCTGACAAGCAGATAGATTACTTCAAGCTTGACAAGGAAGACAATCCTGCTCTGGGATTCAGAGCAATACGCATATGCCTTACCCGTCCGCAGATCTTCGAGACACAGCTCAGAGCACTTTTCAGGGCATCTGTTTACGGCGAGCTGGGGATCATGTTCCCGATGATAACAAGTGTAGGCGAGCTTGAAAAGATAAAGCAGGCTTGCGACAAGGTAAAAGGAGATCTGGCTGACGAGGGTATCCCTTTTGCGGAGAACGTGGAGATCGGCATTATGATCGAAACTCCTGCGGCAGCTGTTATCAGCGACAGACTCGCACCTATGGTGGACTTTTTCAGCGTTGGCACAAACGATCTGACTCAGTACACACTTGCCTGCGACAGACAGAACGCCGCTCTTGAACAGTTTGTTGACACACACCACGAGGCAATACTCAGACTTATCGAGATGTCGGCAAAGAACGCTCATGCCGGCGGTGCCTGGATAGGGATATGCGGCGAGCTTGCTGCTGATCTTTCTCTTACGGAAACCTTCCTGCGAATGGGAATTGACGAGCTTTCGGTATCACCGCCATTCGTTCTGCCACTTCGTGACAAGGTAAGATCGCTGGATCTTTCAAAGTAAACAAATAAGGGACTGCTGCTTAGTGCAACAGTCCCTGTTATTTTTATGTTATATTATCCTCTTGCGATAATGGAATTTCTGATGCTTTCAAGAATTGTATCAAACATGGTTTTTATCTCCTTTCAATGTATTATCTGTTCTCTGATGTTTTATTTTATGGTCTTGCGATAATGGAACCTCTGATGCTTTCAAGAATTGTATCAAACATGGTTTTTATCTCCTTTCAATGTATTATCTGTTCTCTGATGTTTTATTTTAGCCTCTTGCGATAATGGAATTTCTGATGCTCTCAAGAATTGTATCAAACATGGTTTTTATCTCCTTTCAATGTATTATCTGTTCTCTGATGTTTTATTTTAGCCTCTTGCGATAATGGAATTTCTGATGCTCTCAAGAATTGTATCAAACATGGTTTTTATCTCCTTTCAATGTATTATCTGTTCTCTGATGTTTTATTTTAGCCTCTTGCGATAATGGAATTTCTGATGCTCTCAAGGATTGTATCAAACATGGTTTTTATCTCCTTTCGTTTTGTGTTGTTGTTTTGTGTTGTTCTCTTGTTCTGTATGTATAATACCATGTACACGGGACATTTGCAATAGATAAAATCGCCCCGATCCGTAGCATAAACTACACCTCAGAGGAGAGGTGTTGTTTATTATACAAAGGCTGTGAAAACTGTAAAAAAAGCCGCCCGTATACTGCCTCAGAGAGGGTATACAGGCGGTTTTATTATAATAGTTACAGACCTTACAGACCGGTCAGTTACCCGATAGGGGCTTGTCAAAGGAGACGATGTATCTTTCGGGCTGAAGATAAAAGCTGCCGTAGGAGACATTTGCATTTGATCGGTCAAGCAGTTCCGAGCTTACCCATAGCTGTGAATTGGCGATAGTATCAGAATATCTGAATTGTACCCCGTTTTCGGTGGTTCGGTATCCGTTAATACATATCCAGTGAGAATACCCCCGATAATCCGCAAGGATCTCTCCGTTTGCATAGCACACCTCAAGCACTGCCGGTCTGCCTGTGGATATGAGTTCTTTCAAGGTCTCCTCGGTGGATCTCCCTGTGCGATGGTTGGTAAGACGATACCCGTCAAAGCCGTTATCTTCGAGGTATCTGTTGAGGGAATTGCTTATCTGAAAACCGCAGAGATAATATTCCGGCCCTCCGCAGCTGTATTCATCCCCCAAGGCGGAATAATTCCTGACAGTATTCATGCGCTGTGTGAGCTTATCTCCCGAAAGGTAGGAGATGCTTTGAAGAATAAGGGCCCCGGCAGTCGCTCCGCAGGCAGTCGAGGGTGCAAGGGCACAGCTATATTGGCTGAATTTACCGGTGTTTACATACGCCTCAGAGGCAGTCGGTCTGATCGTGGCAGAAGTTGTTGTCACAGTGGAAGCTGCGGTGCTTTGAGTTGTTGCTGCGCCGGCACTTGTATCCGCACTTACAGTTGTTGCCGCTTGGGTCGTAACAGAGGTTGTGTCAGTACCAACGGATGAGGCAGTGTCATCACTATGTGCACAGGAGGAAAAACCGAGGATACATACTGCTGCTGCTGCAAAAATAATAAGTCTTTTCATTTATAATATTGCCTTTAGTTTACGTTTTACCTATCAGATCTTCTGCTCGGCTGTTGTTTTCATCGTACCAAGTCAGACTGTTATTGAGCGTTTTGTTTTTTAAGCTCTTTTTTCTCAAGCTTCTTTTGCTTTCTTCTCTCCCACGCTGATACAACTATTGCACAGGAAGCGTCGCCTGTAATATTGACCGTTGTTCTTCCCATGTCAAATATACGGTCAACACCGGCAACAAGTGCTATGCCCTCAACGGGAAGACCTACCGACTGCAATACCATTGCCAGCATGACCATTCCCGCACCCGGAGCACCTGCTGTACCTATTGATGCGACTGTTGCGGTCAGCACGATAGTCAGCATCTGTGAGAATGTCAGGTCTATGCCATAGCAAGTAGCTATGAATATGGCGCACACGCCCTGGTATATAGCCGTTCCGTCCATGTTGATCGTTGCTCCCAGGGGAAGGACGAAGGATGTGATATTTTTGTCCGCACCAATATCCCGCACACATTCTTCATTTATAGGCAAAGTTCCCACGGATGATGCGGATGAAAATGCAAACAGTATTGCGGGGAGCATTTTCCTGAAAAATGTTATCGGGCTTATCTTTGCGCCGGCTCTTACAGCAAGCGAATAAACGACCACCATATGAACGATGTATCCCACATATGCAACAAGCAGGACACCTGCGAGAGAGCCAAGTATCTGCGGTCCGTTTTCTGCGATAACAGGTGTGATAAGGCAGAAAACACCTATCGGCGAAAGCTTGACTATCATTTCCATGACCTTCATGAACAGATCGTTCATTGTGTCCACAAGTCTGAACTCCATTTCAGTCTTTTTCTGCCGTACAAGCAAAAGTGCAAAGCCGATAAAAAGGCTGGCAACTATTATCTGGAGCATATTTGCCTCCACAAAAGGCTTGAAGAAATTGGAGGGGAAAATATCCACCAGCACGTCCATAAAGCTTGTGGACTTGGGTGGGTCATATGAAAGCCCGGAGGTTCCCAGAACAGGGAAAAGCCCCTTCATAAGATTTGCCACCAAAAGACCGATAGTAATAGCAAACGCTGTGGTCACAAGATAGTACAGCACAGTCTTTATTCCCACAGAGCCCACTTTCTTTATATCACGCATTGAGATAACGCCGGACATGATAGAGAAAAACACCAGCGGTGTTACCACCCATTTGATAAGGTTAAGAAATATCGTTCCAAAGGGCTTGATGTAGTTCACAGCGAACTTTGACTGACCCGTTGCAGCAAAGATTATTCCTGCAAGAATACCAAGTGCCAGCGCAATAAATATCAGCAGGGCAAGGGAAAGCTTTTTCTTCTTTTCGCCTTTCATGGTCAGACCTCTTTTCCTTTATTACTAAACACATCATGTTTGTAATATTATAACATATAGTTCCGCTCAAAGTCAATAATTTTATGCAATTTCAATATAATAGTTTCCCATAAGATAAAAAGGAGCCTTTCCCGTGGCATCTCAAAGCCGGCGAAATAACAGACGGCGGACTTACGGTCACATATCATTTAAGGGACGATCTCAAATGGAGCAACGGAGATCCCCTTACAGCCGAGCACTTTGTCTATGCATTTCAGCGAATTGCAGACCCTGCGACCAAAAGCGGCTCCATATACCTGATAACAGACTGCTGTATGGTAGAAAACGCAGAGGAGATCTCCACAGGTGAGCTTCCCGTAAGCGAGCTTGGTGTTTCGGCTCCCGATAAGCAGACCTTCGTTATTGATCTGGAACAGCCGTGCTTTTTATACCTGTTCGTCATCATACTTTGTCACGTTTTGCGCTCTATGATAGCCTGCATCTTGTTGAAGGTCACCTTGTCGATGATCACAGGGACAAAGTTTTTGTGTCGGAATCTTTCTTCCCCGGGAACAACTCGCTCAGGGTTGCTCCCGTTTTTTCATATATTGGATTGAAAAGCAGGGCTGATTGTGGTATAATTGAAAGTATAAGAAGTGCAGTTTGCTGATATATATCAATTTAGAGGGAAGTAAGGCTATGATCATACTGATAACCGGAGCATCACACACAGGCAAAACGCTCCTTGCACAAAACATGCTTGAAAAGTATCATTATCCGTATCTGTCGATAGACCACCTGAAAATGGGGCTTATCAGAAGCGGACAGACTGACCTGACACCTTATGATGACGATAAGCTGACAGACTATCTCTGGTCGATTATAAAAGAAATGATAAAGACTGCGATCGAGAATAAGCAAAACCTGATTGTAGAAGGCTGCTATATTCCGTTTAACTGGAAAGACAGCTTTGATGAGGAGTATTTATCTCAAATCAAATATATATGCCTTGTGATGAGCGAATCGTACATTGATGACCATTTTTCCGACATTATAGGAAATGAAAATGTGATCGAAAAGAGAGTGCCGGACGAGGACTTCACGATTCAGTTTGTGAAGCAGGAGAATGAGCATTATCTGAAAACCTGCACACTATATGGGCTTGACTACATTTTAATTGATAAAAGTTTTGAAATCGAAGAATATTGTCAATTGTGAAATGGTTTAGGGGGACCCCATGTGTACTTGGTTCTATGCAGAAAGATCCACGCTGTCACCGATTATCACAAAAGCACAGCAGCTGCCGCTTACGGATACGATCAGGAACACTATGTCACGTTCGGCGGAAATGTCAGGCAATATCCGTCCGACCGATATGGCGGCGGTGTTCGCTCCGAATAAGCAAGGTGTGGTGCGGATATTTGACAGCTATTCACAGGAGCTTGTGTTCACGGACGGTGTGCGGATAGCGGTGGCAGAGCTGGCAAAATTGGATTTTATGGAGAAATAACGGAGGTATCATTATGAAAATACTTGTACTGAACGGCAGCCCCAGACCTAATGGCAACACTGCAAAAATGGTCGGTGTATTTCGTGAAGCCGCTGAAAAGAATGGTCATGAGGTAGTCTGCTTTAATGTCTGTAAGATGAATATAAAGGGCTGTCTTGCCTGTGAATACTGTCACGGAAAAGGACAAGGCACTTGTGTTCAGAAGGACGATATGCAGGAGATCTACAAGGAACTGAAAGATACGCAGATGCTTGTGCTGGCTGCACCGATCTATTATCACGGCATTTCGGGACAGCTAAAATGTGTGATCGACCGCTTTTATTCGGCACTCTATCCAACAGCTCCGGAAAGTCTGAGAAAGACTGCAATGTTTCTTAGTTCGGGTGATCCCGATATGTATGACGGTGCGAAATTCTCCTATGACGGTGACTTTCTTGGTTACCTTGGTCTTGAAGGCTGCGGTATTTTCACAAACCACGACAAATATGTTCTAAGTAAAATAAGAGAAATGGCAGCATCCCTGTGATGGCTGCCTTCTTTATTGCTTACTCACCACAAAAAAGAGTTCAGAGTAAAACACCCCGAACCCTTTACATAATATAGATCATACTGCTTTTGCCCTGACACGTCCTGCTGAATACCTGCGTGCATACAGGATATAGAAAAACATATGGGATAGAGCAAAGATGATCCCAATAGGATATGATATCCCCGGAGAAAGCGAAAAGCCTTCCTTTGCCATAAGGATATATGTAAGGCTGACCGCCGACATAAACGCTGCGGGGATAGCCGTCATAAGTGTATAGGTAAACTTTTTATTATTTTTAAGCAGGTACAGGGTAGCTACCCACAATGCTATCATGGCAAGTGTCTGATTGCTCCAGGAAAAATATCTCCACAGAATGTTGAAATCCAGCTGTGTGAGTATTGCGCCCACTCCAAGCATTGGTATGGTGAGGATAAGTCTGTTTTTAAAAGACTTCTGTTTGAGCCCCGTCCACTCGGCAAGGATAAGCCTTGCGCTTCTGAACGCTGTGTCGCCCGAGGTTATAGGACAGATCACAACTCCGATTATTGCCAGGATTCCGCCAACGCTTCCCAGCATATTTTTGCAGATATCGTACACCGTTGCCGACTGGCCGTTTGCACTGAGGGCATCGTTGAGCAGCTGTGTCCCGCCATAAAAAGCAACTCCCGCAGCAGCCCACACAAGCGCTATTACAGACTCGATTATCATTGCGCCGTAAAAGACCTTTCTGCCCTCTTTTTCGCTGGTGATACACTTAGCCATCATAGGTGACTGAGTGGCATGGAAGCCTGAGATCGCACCGCAGGCAACAGTCACAAACATAAACGGCCATACGGGAAGGTTATCCGGGTGCAGATTTTCAAGGCTGACCTCCGGTATAGAGTAATCAGGCAGGAAGATCAGACCGCCTGCAATGCTCACAGCCATTACGATAAGTACAACTCCGAACACAGGGTAGAATCTGCCGATTATCTTGTCAATAGGCATAAGCGTTGCAAGCAGGTAGTAAACCAGTATGACCACTATCCAAAAGCCCTTTGACAGAAAGCTCGGCGTGAGATTGGCAATAAGCTCCGCAGGGCTCGTTACAAACACCGTACCCGTGAGGAGCAAAAGCAGAATGGAAAAAATACGCATAATATACAGCGCCTTTTTCCCGATGTATTTACCCGACAGCTCAGCTATAGATGCGCCCTTGTTTCTTTCCGAGATCATACCGCCCATATAATCGTGGACCGCACCGCCGAGAATCGCTCCGAAAACTATCCACAAAAATACCACCGGTCCGAAGCACGCTCCCATAAGAGCGCCGAATATCGGTCCTGTCCCGGCGATGTTCAAAAGCTGTATCAGCACAGCCTTCCAGGTCTTTACCGGAACAAAATCCACCCCGTCGTTTTCAGATATCGCCGGCGTTTGTCGGTCGTCCGGTCCAAACACTTTTTCAGTAAGTCTTCCGTAAAAAAAGAAACCCAGCACAAGAACAACAAGTGCAGTAACAAATGAAACCATATCAAAGCCTCTGATCCATATAATTTTTATTACATTATAACACAGACAGCTGCTTTTTTCAAGCTCGATATGGAACAAATGATAAGAATATGATAAGACAAACCGTGCCGGATATGGTGCTGCCGGAAAGGAGCGGGGACATCAAAAAAACAAGAGGCTCTCACAGCAACTGTGAAAGTGACCCTTTTTTGTTGCAAAGAAAAAAATAAGACTTGCTTTGCTTGATGGATATTTGATGGATTGAGTGCGATAAAATGTAAGGGAATATAAATTGATAGTTCATCAACCGTAAGGAGGATATCATATGAAAGGGAAAATAGCTTTAATATTGCTTTGCACGCTGCTATTTACTGCGTGTGGAAAAGGCAGCAGTTCCCATGTTGATGAGGACGGGTCTTCAGAAAGTTCTTCTATCACAAGCAAACAAGAAGATAAAGACAGCTCCGACAGCAAAGCATGGGGCGGAGAGTTCAAGGGAACAGACTCTGATGCATCAACAGAAAAAGAATCGGATACTGCCGTCGATAGCAAAAACGATTCGGAAAATGCAGTTACATCATCAGCAGATAACAAGTCCGGAAACAATACCGATGCTTCCGGCGGGACATCTTCCGAGGCCAAAAAAGAAACAACTACGACCAACGGAAAGACTCCTGAAACGAGCGATAAGCAAACAGTTTCAACAGCTCAAACGGATAAAACGGCTAAAACATCCAAAAAAGATAGTTTTGAATTACCTCTTGTTCCTGTAGTTTAAGATCGGTAATCACGGTATTTTCCGCTATTGTTGAAAAGATTATGCACCGACATTATATCAAAGAAAAGGATTGATGGATAATGAAAAAAATCATCGGTAAGGTACTTGTTGTACTGCCTGCAATAGTTTTGCAGGTCGCTTGGTTTTTCGTTTTTCTCACTAATCTCAACGGAGTTATGAATAAGCGTCTGGGAACAGTTCTTCACATCGTGTTCTCTGTGCTTGCGGTACTTTTTGTGACTTATCTTGTGGCAAAGAGAGATGAAAGCTCTTACAGACTGCTGTGGGTACTGGTCATAGTAGCTCTGCCTATTTTCGGTGCTATGCTTTACCTTATGCTTGGTCATAAAAGCACAGGAAAAAATCTGCTTAAAAAGCTTGAGCAGGCAAAACAAACTGTTGCTGAACCCGATGTTTCAGATTGCCCCGAGATAATTGCACAAATAAAAAAAGATGACCTTCGTCTTGGACAGTCGCTGGAGCATCTGTCACAGTCAACAGGCTTCCCTGTTTGCAAAAACGGTACGTCAAAATACTATCCCCTTGGGGACGATATGTTCCCGGATATGTGTGAGGATCTTAAAAAAGCCAAAAAGTATGTCTTTATAGAGTATTTCATTATTGAATCAGGCAAGTTCTGGGACACGCTGACGGATATTCTTGCACAAAGAGCAGCCGAGGGAGTAGATGTAAGGGTAATGTACGACGACCTTGGAAGCATAGGCACATATTCGCTGAAAGAAATTCGTGCTCTCAGAGAAAAAGGGATACAGTGCATACCCTTCAATCCGTTCTTCCTTATAAGATCTCAGCTCAACAACAGAGATCACAGAAAGATAATGGTTATTGACGGCGAGGTGGCATACAGCGGCGGTGTTAATCTTGCAGACGAGTACATCAATGCTGTGGAAAAATTCGGTCACTGGAAGGATATCGGTTTCCGCCTTACAGGCGATGCGGTGAACAGCTATAAATATATGTTCGCACAGTTCTGGAACGCATTTTCAAAGCACAAGATACCCCAGGAATATCTTACTCAGCAAAAGAGCACAGCTGCTTCGGACAACGGTTATATCTTACCGTATTACGATTCTCCTATGCGTGATGAGCATACCAGTAACGAGCTGTTCACTGATATGCTGAGTGCGGCAACAGACTACATCTGGTTCTACACTCCTTACCTTCTGCTTGGCGATACTCTTTTTGATGCGTTCATAAGAGCCGCTAAAAGAGGCGTGGACGTAAGGCTTATAACCCCCGGAATAGCCGACAAAAAGATGGTTCACAAGATGTCAAGGAGCCACTACAAAGACCTTATTTCAGCCGGTGTAAAAGTTTACGAATACACTCCCGGATTTGTTCACGCCAAGGCATTTATTGCCGATGATAAGATCGCAGGCATAGGAACTGTCAATCTTGATTACAGAAGCCTTTTCCTTCACTTTGAATGCAACTCTGTTTTCTACAAGGCTGATATAATCAAAACACTTAAACAGGACTATCTTGATACACAGAGCAAGTGTGAGCAATGGACGCTTGATTCTATAAAAGTCGGATTCTGGCGCACTTTCGGCAACAATCTGCTGAGAGTCATTTCCCCGCTGCTGTGATCAGCTGAAGAATGACAGATAAAACTTTTGAACGGAGGCAGTATTATGTCTATAAATCCAAGCATCTTTATTTGTCCAGAGGACAGAAAAACCCTGAAAAAGCTCAAAGCAATTCCAGGGTTTTCGATGTTATTCAAAGCATTTATGAAAGTATGGAGCGAGCAGAATTTCAGGGTAGCTATGCTGTCTTCAAAATTAAAAGTCAGCGAAAAACAGCTGCCGCAGTATCACCAAATGCTGTGCTCTTTATGCGAGGATCTGTGTATTGATGTTCCCGATCTGTATATTGAGAGCAACCCATACCCGAATTCTTACACCATAGGCGAAAAAAAGCCGATGATAGTTCTTACGACCGGGCTTTTGGATTGTGTGCCAACAGAGCTTATCCCAACTGTGCTTGCACATGAATGCGGACATATAATCTGCGGTCATGTGCTTTATACCACTATTGCACACCTTGTCATAAAGAAAGGCATAATCAGCAGTCTCAGTTCGCTTTTGTCCGCACCTTTGGAAATGGGCTTCAATCACTGGATGAGAGCAAGCGAGTATTCCGCAGACAGGGTTGCGGCAGTCATTGACGGAACGAGTGAAAAGCTGACCGAAGTTTGCATGCACTATGCAGGCTACGGAAAAGGTTTTCCGTTCAAGCCTGATGCAGCAGCGTTTCTCGCCCAGGCTGAAGAGTATGAGATCGAACTGAAAAAAACCAAAAACAACAGGACTTTTGAAATAAACAATATGAAACGCAAGGACCACCCGCTTTGCGTTGTCAGAGCACGCACCTGCCATGATTGGACAAATACGGATGCCTTTACAAAGATCTGCAAGTATGTAAAAGACGAAAGAAACGGCGTGGTGAACAATGATCTGGTACCTGTTCCCGGCAATCCGTCAGATTTTATAGGCAAAAAATCCGAAACAGTCGGTCAGCAGCTGCAAGCTGCAGGTTTTACACACATTGCATACAACACGGTTATCGCCAAAGAGCTGCCCGGAAAGGATGGTCAGACCGTTGGTGTAATGATCGGAACAAGCAGAGAATATCAGACGGGCGACCTTATAGATAAAAACGAGAAATGCCTTATAACATATTACCGGGTGGATAATCAAAGAAAATCCGCCGACGAGCTTAACGGATACATCAAGGTCGGTTCCGGCAGCAGTCACTTTACAGGTATGGATAAAGACGATGCTGTGAAGGAGCTCAGTGAGCTTGGCTTCACAAAAATCATCACCGTTGCCGAAACAAACGAGAAAAAGAAGGAAAAAAATGAACCCGGCTCTGTTATTTCGGTAACCATAAGCGGTCTTGAAAAGTTCAGGAAGAATATGTGGTTTGACCGGGAGTCTGATGTTGTCATCGCCTTTATTGACAAGGAAGATTCATTGGTTTGATGGATTTTCTTTGATTAGAATGACATGGAAAAGATGCAGCTGAGATCTCATCATTTTCTCTTGTCCGACAGCTCATGCTGAAGCAGCTGCTCAGCGAGTATTTTTAGTTCAAAATCAGTTTTCATTTTGTTCTGCTCAATGCAGTAGTCAAAGGAATTTGGACAATGAGCACGATAAAACCGAGTACACTGGGGCAGGAACGCACAGCCAACGCACTTTTTATCAACGTCAGCGGGCGAGCAAAGCTCATCAAATCTTTTTTGATCGGTAACTCCGACAAAGATATTTCCCCAGCTGTTTTCATTGCCGGGCAGATGCTCACAGTTATAAAAAGCACCCAGAGGATCTATCACGATACTTTTATCAAGGCTGTCCGCCATACAATAGTTTGTGCGGAATTCGCTTTTGCCGGATTGTTTGTTAAATACTTTTTTATCGTAATTATTCGACAAAAGCTCATAATATTCTTTATACACATCAAGGCAATCGCTTTGGTGCTGCTGCTGGAAAAGCATATAAAGATACATTTTGACGTTATCGTACTTTCCGAAGAGCATTTCCATTTCGTCGATAAACGACTGCATATCAGTCAGGTTTTCTTTATCAAAATTGACCCTTAGCTGGATCTTTATCTCCTCATCAGCCAGATATCTGATAGCAGCCATTACCGTATCATAATTATGCCTTACAGGGTCGATATACTGTTTTCGTGCCATATAGTCACGGCGGCTGCCGTCAAGGGATACCTGTACCTTTTTAAGATGCCATACCTTTTTCATTTCTTGGGCAAGGAGCTTGGTGATAAGGCTTGCATTGGTTATAAGCCTGGATTTAAAGGGCACTCCCCTGCTTTCAAGTCCACTGCAAACACGAGATATGGTATCTGCACAGACAGTAGGCTCTCCCCCGAACCATGACAGTGTTATTTCGTCTTCCTGCCTTGTTTCGCAGATAAAGTCAACAAGCTTATCGGCGGTTTCCTTTGTCATGGTTTTGACCGGATAGCCCTCCTCGTAACAGTAAACGCAGCGTGCGTTGCAAGCTGTTGTAGGCAAAATGGTATATGTTTTTAATCCCTTACTTTCAGGCTGAGTTATCCTGATAAGATCAACTACCTGAAGATACTGCGCTGTTTCGTCATAATCTTCCGGAACAACAAATCTGCGCTTTGCAAGTTCAAGCACCTTTTCGGGCGCGGCAAACTCCTCATCGGTCAGACTTACTATCTCGCCTGTTAAAGTATTTTTCATCAGCTTGACGCCATTATATTCAAAAGGAATGATCCAGCACGCAAGACGCAGCCCCTGTGTTTGGGGATGATTGGTGCTGATAAAAGCGATCACTTTTTCGTTTGGTTCTTTTATAGTAAACATAATTCACACCTCGGAATAATTATACTACACTTTGATCAATAATGCAATATATCAGAAAAAGAAAACAGACAGCAAATTAAATGCTGCCTGTTTTTTATTATCTGCTCTTTTTCTTGAAAACAATCACAGAAACGCCTGCGATCACACACAATGCACAGACAACAGATACAACGATAATAACGCCTTTTTTAGAGCTGCTGTTCTTTCCAGCTTCCGAGGAAGATGTATCCTCAGGAGCCAAGGATGATGCACTGTCTGTTTGCCGATCCTTTACAGAGTCGCTTTGATCTTGGGATATCCCGCTGTCTGTGCTGCTGTGAGAACTGTTATCCTCATATTCGCTGTCAGATGCAAGGGTTTGTGAAGAAGTCTGCTGTGTAGTAACTGTTACTTTTTCAGATGAACTGCTTGTTTGGCTTGTCCCCTGCTGAGCATCTGTTGACTTCTTTGTTGTTGCAGCAGTCTGCTTCGTGCTTTCTGTTGTTGATCTTGTTGCCGCAGTTTCCTTTGTGGTCTGCTTTCCTCCGGGGTAAAAAACCTCAACTCCCTTGGGGGCAATTATCTTCACCTCAGCAGATTTGCAGCTTATGGTTTTCAGCGAGCTTGCCCCTGCAAACGAATCGTCGTAGGAATACATTATAGTATCGGGGACTTCTATCTGCTCAATGCTGCTGCAGCCTTTGAACGCATTATGCTCTATCTCCGAGACAGGTCTGCCAGCGATGCTTGAGGGTATCTCGACTGTCTTTTCGCTGCCGAAATAACCGCAGATGGAAACATAGCCCTCATGGACATGGTAATAGAAATACCCGTGAGAATATTTCGTATCATCGGCAAATGCTGTGAAGGCAAGCGTCACCGCTGCGAAAAGCGCAGCGATCACCATACAAATAGTTTTCTTCATACACATCTCTCTTTCAAGAAAAAAGGGGGGCGGGATATACCCGTTCCCCCTTAATAATTGATGATTTATCAGCGATCAGTCATCGTTTTCTCCGCCGGTAACGCTTTCTGTGATGATATCCTCTGTATCAAATCTGATAATCTCAAGCATGATCTCTTCGTATTTTTTCAATTTATAATCCCCCCTCCTACATTGTCTGAGAAACTATATCACCAAGTATCTCATGGGTATTACCGTCTTTATCTGTATATACCAGATATGCTCTTACATACCATGTGTCACCAACGTTGACCTTGGTCTTATTCCAAGTGTAACGATGTGAACTACTGTCGGTTGCATCGCCTCTTACAAACGTTGAGCTGTCCACACTAAAGGTATCTGGGTTAGCTGCAACCCTTGCATCATTTGTAGCGATAACACCTGCTTTGTCGATCTTGCAGCCTTGAGGAACTGTACTTAAGGATACAAAGGTCAGCTTTTTGTTCTCGGTGTCCTTGTACATATTGATTATCTCAGTTGTACCAACTGCATCGACTGTTTCACTTGCATCAACATAAACCGCATAGAGCGTCAGGTTTCTGTCAGCGAAGAACGAGTAGCTCTTATTATAGCTTACTACCTTATATGCGCCGTCTCTCCAGTGGCTGAACTTCTGACCGGTCACGGGCTCGTCAGCGGTAACACTGATAACGGTATTCTGTGTAAATGTGCCGTCATCGTTAGGCGTACCCTTGGTGATCGTTCCGCCGTTTACAGTTATGATATAAGTGTTGTTATTGAGCTCATAGATTGGCTTTACAATGATGACCTTGCCGTCGTTCTCACCTGCGATCTCCTTTGCTCTTTCAAGAGTGTCCTTTTCAGCATCGTAGATGCCGTCGTTGTCATAATCCCAGCCTATTGCCTTGCCTCCGTTGTAGCTTGGCAGATCAGGCTCATCAGTGGTCTGGTCCTCCTTGAGCTGAACACTCTTGATGATCTGATTGGATGCAGACTCCCAGACAACAGATACCTTTGAGTTCATTACAGTGTTTGTCACAGCTATGATCTTATCTTGGCCTGTTACGGTGAATGTGTACTCCTTGGAACGAGATACTACCATTCCGTAGTCGTTCTGCCAGAATGCAAAGTTTTCTTCGTTTGAAACAACAGTGATCCTTTCACCAAGATAATGCTGGTTGTAATATGTGTTGCTGCACTCTTCACCGTTGATAGTGTAATTTCTTCCGCCGTTAATCTGAATATTGACCTTTGAGATTGGCTTATACTTTGCAATAAGATTAATCGGTCCGTCAACGGTGTGGCTGTATGTGTTTGAAGTCGAGAAGACTGAATCGCTCACCTTTTCATACCAGCCTACGAAGGAATAACCTACGATCTGGGGAGCAGTTAAGGTAGCAGTTTTACCGTATTCATATTCTCCGCCGCCTGTCAGATCGGCAGGAACATCGTATCCGTTCACGTCATGAGCTTCAACTGTGACATAGTTGAGTCTCTGGCGTGTCTCAAATTGAGCAACGTAGAATGTATTACCTGTAACTGCCTTAACATCGGAATCCCAGCCGCTGAAGATGTAGACATAATTATTGTCAGGTTCTTTCGTAGGTGTAGGACCGTTATACTCGGGAGTTGTGCCGTATTCAAGATCCTCATCTGTTTCAAGAACTGTCTTATCATGGTTCATCCAGTAGACTGTGTACTTCTTCGGATCGTACTTGGGCAATTCAATATAATCGCTCTGAGAACCGTCATAGTCAAATATGAATTTTGCATTCTGAGACTCGGTTTCAGCACCCTTTGAATTACTTACCTTGAATCGTACTACATAATACTTATCACCGTTATCAGCTTCATAAGATTTTACAGCATCCTCATTATTAGCAGCGTAAGCCATTGAGCTTGTTTTGAAGCCTGCTTTTGAACGGTCTACATCCGAGCCGATATCCATGTAGTAACACAGCTCCGATGTGTCACTGTCAAATTTAACGCCGAGGCACTGCGCATAATCATTGTTTACAGGCAGCGTTGCCGAATAATCGGTAGTATAAGTGTAGAACGAAATGAATTTGGTCAAGTATTTATATTCATTTTCAGGATCCCATATTCGTTCTTCGGGTGGATCATCGGGTGAAAAACGATAAACTCGATAACTATTCTGGTTCTCTATGATGTTGCTGTTGCTGTTTATAACAGTAACAGGGGTCTTGTATGCCTTGAAGTAAAGCTTTCCCTCATAATAAAAAGTATAATCTTCATATTCCCAATCATTAGTAACATCAATAGCGAGGTTCAGGTTCTTCATCTTATCAAACATCGGTTCATCTCTGAGCAAGCCTGCAGAGTAAAGCTCATCTCTGAGGCTGGTGTTTGACATTTTGTTGACAAAGCTGCTGCGCTCATCGGTGGTGAAAGTATGATGTATAGGTTTGTCATTATAGAAATCGTAATCATCGGAATACATAAGTGTTACCCTGGAATTAAGAGTATAACAGTATGGGTGATATTCCGGATCGTTTTCCAGCTTATAGGTCTGTGTCTCAGAGGTCGAATGATATGTAGTGTGCAGATAGATATCGTCTCCGCCTGCGTCCTGGTTGAAGTCCTGCTTCTGCAGCGAGCCGTCTTTATTTGCATTGAACCGCATGGATTTCAGCAAAGGTGCGGTCTCACTGTAATCTTTGGCATAATAAAGGTACAGATACTTTCCGCCCGAATTATTGTTCAGGTTCACGCAGCCGGTTACAGGAGAATATGTAACTCCGTTATTTGTAACGTTTCCAAGAGAAACTGCCTTGCTCTCTTTGCGGATATACAAACCTGTAATAGCCTTTGTGGGATCGGTGGTGGTCTTATAGCCTACATATACATAGTCTCCGCCGCCTTTCTTGTTGGTATCCTGATCAATTACCGTAAAGCCCTTATCGGTCAGCTTCTTCTTAGCATCAGCCTCTTTGCTTGCAGCTGCGGTCATTATCTCGCTGATGTACTCGGGTGTTTCTGGATCCATGATCTGATACATATAGATATCGTCTCCGCCGGCAGCATTATTAAGATCCCATCTCTTGCCGTTTGGAGCGATAACGTTCTGGATATTTGCCGAGTATTTGTTACCGTACCCGATCTCTGAATCAAAGAACACACGCTCGATAGCCTTGCCGTCCGAGGAAGCGTCAGTGGTATAATACAGCCACATCCAGGTACCGCCTGCTTTACAGTTAAGGTCACCTGTCTCATTTACGAATTTCTCATCTCCGGTGTAAGGGCAAAGTTTATATTGCCGTGAGCCAAGTGTCATTGAGGACATATTACTGCCCTCTCCTGTAACGATCTTCAGATCCTTGACAGCCTCGGCGTAATCATCGGTAGTCTTATAGCCAAGATAGATATAGTGACCGCCCGCGCCTTCGTTAAGATCCTGATCGATAACAGTAAAGCCCTCAGTTTCAAGCAGTGCCTTTGCTGCATCGCCATCGCCCTTAACACCTGAAAGCTTAAGCTCTTTGATATACTTGCCTGTAGCAACAGCGCCTTTCTCCTGACCGTGAGGATAAGCCTTAATTTCGCTTGCATCATGTCCCGAAGGAATACTTTTGTCAATGAGCTTTACAGCAGCATGGTACTTCTGGTTCAGAGTCTTGTAAACAGCGCTGTCCGGGAACTCGGCAACGTTGTCAACAAGTGCTACCATACCCATTGCCTGAGTAAGTGAGGTAAATATCGTCTCTCTGAACATAACTCTTGGCAAATATGACTGACTATCAAAGTTGTACTTCAATGAACACAGATAGTCAAACTCATTGATCGGGTTGTCCCGAATGCCGGTGCCTGAGGTCGTGATCTGATTAGTGATACTCGATATGCAATCTTTCAACTTTTGTTCCTGGAAAATATAATTATATCCGTTTGTATCTTTTGCCTTCTGCACAATAGCCTTATTGTAAGCTATCATCTCTTCACCTGAAGCTGTTTCAGGATCAAGTATCTTCTCAGGAGTAACGTATTCACCGTTAGGAGCTTTTATACGGTACCCGTCAGGGATTTCAGCATCATCAGCTATGACTTTTCCGTCGCTGTCAACTAATTTATAGCCGTTTGGCAGAGGCTCGCCCTTGAGCCATGTGGTCATAGAATAGCTTTTCTTTGCATCGGTTATCATGGTATGGAGCAATTGATACGCCGAGCGCAGCTCATCAAGAGCTTTATCAAAATCAGTCAGTTTGGCTGCCTGCTGATCAGTCTTGATCTTCAGGAGCATCTGAGTATGCTGATCCAGGGTCTGCTGCATCTTGTCGATCTTTTCCATGATCTTCTTCAGCGCTTTCATTACCTGAGCGTGCTCAGACTCCATAACGCCGGTCATTTGCAGGATATTCGAAATAATACTCCACGCAGTAGATAAGCCTCCTCCGATCGTAGTACCCCAGTATACAATCGTACCAAAGTTACTATTCAGACCTCTTGTGAACTTCTGGATATCAATCAGCGTCTGAGCGTCAAGTGTTCCGCTGGGCTTATAGGAAATATCTCTTTCCATGCTGCTGCCGGTATAGAAATGCTTTTCGGAAACAGCTGCGACAGGCTTTTCGCCCCAATCGTTCACAAAAGCGTCAGCAGAAAGCTTGACTTCGCCGTAAAGATCGAAATTCTCAGGTGTCTTTCCATTTGCAGGCACTGAAAGCTTGAGCTTTGCGGTTCCGTCGTTCATCTCGACAGACTGAGCCTTTGCGTCCTTGAACTGCTCGCCGAAGGACACCATATCTGTGGTGATCTTGTCTGCAAACTTACCGCAGTTTGCATAAAGGTCAAGTGTAATGTCAAGGTTTTCGCCGCTTTGCTCGCAGTAATCAAGATAGCCTGCGAGTGAAACGCCCGGCAGATAGGCCTCGGACTCTTTGCCGCCTACTGTGATCTTCTTGCCGTTTACCAGCGCAGCAAAGTCATTGACTGTCTTAACACCGTCAGCTTCGAAGGTAACGGCTATGGTCTTGTAGTCCTTCTTCTCAGCTGCGATGACCTTTACGCCCTCGACTTTAATACTGTCCTTTGTGATAGTGTTTATATCGCCCATGTCATAAGCGATAATATCAGCCGTGATCTTTCCGTCCTCAGCTTTAATGCTCTCCGGGACAAAGCCCAGGTACGGCGACATAACAGGTATATCCACCTGCACATAGTCCTTTGCACCGTTGATACCCGATGCAAGAACGACTACCTTTCCGGGTTCGTAGATGTTCACCTGCTCGTTCTTGACGGGAGTTCCTTTGAGTGTAAGCGTAACAGTGTCGCCGTCAGAGGACACACCTTTAATGCTCATTTCCTTGAACGCATTGTCAAGACGGATATCACTCTTGCTGATACCCTCTTTGAAGGTGCTTCCATCGAGTCTGAGCCTGATAGTATTAAGTGCAGATGTGGAACCTACATATTCCAGATCTGTGCTCAATGTCAGGGGGGCAGACGGAGAAACGCTGCTTACAGAAGAAACATCGCTCACTGAAGCACTTGCCTTAACGTCAGCTGTATTGTCACTTTGCGAGGTCCAGCCTGCAAATGACGTAACAGTCAGAGACAATGCAAGTACAAAAGCAAGCATTCTCTTTTTTGCTTTCATAGTCATCCTTCCTTTCACTGTAACTCAAAATTCAGTTCTTGTCGATAGCCATGTTTTAGTGGGTTTATTATATCACACCAAATCCATCAAATATCCATCAAAAATCTTGTTAAATACCCAAATAATTTTTTTAGATAAGAAATAGATTCTTTGTAACACATATAATTCTTTATTGACAATGGTAAATAAAAAACAAATCTTTTAACTAATGTAATAGTAACATATTTAAACAAAAAAGCAATATACAGTTTTACCTCAAAATGTAGTTTAAGCTACAAATATGGCAAGATCTGTAGCATTATGGCTTGACATATACAAATAGTTTACAAAGCAGTCACATTGTGATATAATACTAAAAAAGGTGCAAGGGAGTGAGAAGATGAAAAAACGAATGATAGCAATTGCGCTTGCTTTGTTGTTTGCACTTCTCTGCTTTGGCTGTGACAAGAACGAACAGTCAGAAACAAAAGATCCCGTAACTCCCCCAGGCACAGCACCTGTCACCGGGACAGACTCGAAAAGCGACCCTCAGGGTGTGAATAATACGAAGGCTGTGGAGAACGTATTGTTCATCTATATGTGCGGATCCGACCTTGAAACAAGGCTTGGACTTGGCGGAAAAAGCATTGACGAAATGCTTAGCGTAAATGCAGGTGATAAGCTCACTATCGTCATTGAAACAGGCGGCGCAAAGAAATGGCGTTCACACGATATACGCTCGGACAAGCTTCAAAGATGGGAGATAAGCAGCGGAAAGCTGAAGCTGCTTGAAACGCTTGACGATAGGTCTATGGGAGAACAGCAGACTCTTACGGCTTTTCTTTCATGGGGAAACCAAAAGTACAAGTCAGCCCGCAGATCTTTGGTGCTGTGGAATCACGGCGGCGGCTGTATGGGCGGCGTTTGCAGCGACGAAAACCATGTGGGAGATTCTCTGCGGATCGATGAGGTAAAGGGTGCGCTTGAAAGTGCAAAGCCCCAGAGCAAATACGAGATAATAGGCTTTGATGCCTGCCTTATGGCATCCATTGAAACAGCTGCCGAAGTTAAGGACTATGCACAGTTTATGGCGGCATCAGAAGAAAGCGAGCCGGGCGGTGGCTGGGACTACAAAGCCTTTATTCAGGCACTTGCCAATGAGCCGTTGAAAAACGTTGGGAAAACGATCTGCGATTCATTTATGGAAAAAAGCAAGGCAAACGGAAAGGGGAACAAAGCAACAATGTCCGTATTTGACCTTTCCAAGACCGATGAGCTGATAAGAGAATTCGGCGCTTTTGCCGAAAGTCTGAACAGCGCTCTCGAACAAGGCGGAAAAGAAAAGATAGCAAAGGCAGCTTCTGCGTCAGAGAAGTTCGGTGATGACAACACCAACCTTGTAGATCTGGGTGATTTTGTGAGCAAGGCAGATTTTTATGACAGTGCAAAAATGAACGAGCTGCTCGGTCAGTTTGTAGCTCACACAGTCAGCAGCGGCAGAAGCAACAAAGGAGTGTCGCTGTACTTCCCTGTCAAACCAGACAGCAAAGCGATCGACAGGTATGGATCAATAAGTATCAGCTCGGAATACACATCATTCATCAGATCTTATTTGAACGGCTGAAAAGCGAATAGCTGTAATGCTGCGCTTTGCAAAAATACAAGCTAAAAGGGACTGCTCAAAATGAACAGTCCCTATTTTAGTATCAGTTTTTCGAGAAGAAAATCTTTGCCGCTTCACAGTATTCATACAATGCTTTGACTGTGTTTTGCAGCTTAACGTCATTGCTGTTTTTCATAACAAGGTAGCAGTACGAATACGGGCTAACTTTTAATGTTCCCTTGTCGCCAAAGGTAATTACATAATCGTCACCAAGATTATATGCGGAGATATTTTTTATCTCAACATAATTCATATCTCTTGAAGTGCCCGGTGTTAAATCTACAGTTTCATCACCGTGTTTAGCTGTGATGCCGTTTATCTTGTCACCTGTGTAGTAAACTCTGAGTGCTGTTTCGGAATCAAGGAAAAGTGAAATGCTCAATCCTTCCACAACAAATCCGCTTCCCTTCTCAATCTGCTTTGATTCAAAGGTACTTGCATCCACACCTGTTACTGCTACCGGCGCGGCTATCTCGGCTGTGTCGCTGCTTATCTGATTATTTGCGATAAGGCTGTCTCTTGCACAAGCGCCAAAGTTCTGCATTTTACCTACGAGCTGTTTTAAATTGTAATCGCCATTTGCATTTGACTTAGCCGTTTCGATATAATCGTTTACAGAATACTTGTATACTTCATAGCAGGTCGTTTTTGCACTGTTCCAAAGGTCATACCGATCGCCATTACTGTTATACAGCGTGAACTCGACCTTCTCGCCCATCTGCGGAGCATATACAGGGCAGCTTACCTTGTATGCCTGCTGCTTGTTGTCAAATATACTGTCGGTGAGTTCTACTTTCCTAGCATCAGTATCGTTGGGTCCCTTGACCATTACATAAGCGCCGTCGCCGATAAGATTTCCAAGCTTTATGTAAAGGTTTATTCCTATTTCGCCGTCAACGGAAACGCTTGCGCTGCTGATGTAGCTTTGTGCGTTCTCGTCCTCTTCAAACTCGGCAGAAACAGTCACATTCTCTTTTGGCATTTCAAAGGTATAGTGGGTATCGTCAACTTTTTGCGGAACTACCCCTTCGCCGCTTTCAGTCTTGCATAACAGACTGCCGAGGTAATACCCTTGCTCCGGGATTACAGTAAGGTTGACCGTCTTTGAACCGCTTTCAAGTTCGGTATATGTGAAGACAGTTTCATCTGCGGTCACTGTGCCATGGTCGGAGGCGGTAACTTTTACACTGTAAGTAACAGCTTCAAACTCTGCCGTGATATATATATCCTGCGGGGGCATCGGGAAAGTAAAGCTGTCGCCCTCATCGATTTCCTTGCTGATGAGCACTTCGTCGTTTTCGTCTCCTGCCTTGACAGTCACGGAACTGAGTCTGTAGCCTTCGTCCGCAACTGACCTGACTGTGATCATATCGTCTGCATCTGCTGAATACGTTGAAGCATCTATCCAACCGTTAGGAACAGAAGTATCTTTGAGAATTCGATAAAGATCCGCATACTGCGCAATAAGTGTAACATTGGAATTAACTGTGATGATATCACCGGGCTGCTTGAGATTGGTCGTATTGCCGTTCAGAGCCCAACCGATAAAGCGTTTGCCTGTAGGCTTTTTATCACATTCGGGTATCTCATAGCTATTCCCGGACGCAACGAGTACCGACATAGGATATATCTCAGCGGGGCTGCCGGACTGTCTTTCGATATAAACTGTATTCTGATTGCTCTCGATGCTGTAGCCGCAATGACAGTAGGTGTCAGAATCGTGAGCTCCCTGCTCTGTATACTCGCAGTATTTGCATTTTTTAATGTGCTGGGTGGGGGTTATGGTCGTAGTCAAGCCTTTCTGAGATTCATCTGTTTCAGGCTGATTGTAATCCCTGTGGTCGCATTCCCGTAGAACAAGCGTACATCTGGTATGAGTTTTCTTTGAACGGTCGGAGGCCGATGCTGTCTTGAATTCGTCTTTATCATAGGGCATATATGCGACACGCATATACTTTCCGGTGGTGTTGTTGTCCGCACTGATATAGACGGAACCGTCCTTGGCGTCTTCCACGCCGCACCCGATCGCATGACTTTTATCTTCGTAATACCAAAAAGAATTGATCGTATTGATCGTAATATTGCCGCCGCCGATGTAAACATCTCCGCCTTCGCCGCCGTATTTTCCGCTTTCTCTTCCGCCGCCGATGCCCGCAGCCATATCACCGCTGGTGATCTCGATATTACCACCTTTGATATAGACTTTTCCGGTCATATTGCCGGCGAAGCCTGCACCGATGCCTGCGCCGCCTTCGTGAGTACCCGACTTACCGCCGCCGGTCACTTTGATATCACTTTGTTCGCCGCATTCGATCGTGATCGTACCTTTCATATCGCCTTCCGGCACGCACCAATCGCTGCTGTCGCCTTTGCCTGCTCCGATGCCGGCACTGCCGTAACCTCCGTTTGCAGTGATCTTTGTATCAACTCCTGAAATATCGATGGTTCCGCTCATATCTTCATCGTAGCCGCCGCCGATGCCTGCACCGCCGCTGCCACCTGTTGCCGTAACAGTACCGCCGAGGATGTTGATACCGCCGCCGTTGGACTTGTCGCGGAGATTTCCGCCCTCTTCGCCGGCGCCGATGCCTGCTCCGTGATGACCGCCGGTTGCGTTGACAGTTGAATTATATATCCAGATACCATAGGTGCCTTCATCGTCACCGCCGCCAATACCTGCGCCGTGCTTTTCACTGCTTGCGGTTATATCTCCGCCGTAGATATAGGTGCGTGCGCCGGGCTGACAGTCGCCGCCGCCGATACCAGCGCCGTCTGTACCGCCATTTGCGGTTATCTTTCCTGCGTAAATGGTGATGGTCGGTGAGCTTGCATCAGGATCCTGACCGCCCTCACCGCCGCCGATACCGGCACCGTGATGACCGCCTGTGGCTTCTATCTCTGTGCCGTGGATATTGATACTGCCGTTTGTTTCGTCGTCTTTTCCGCCGATGCCTGCGGCGTATTTCATTCCGTTGGCAACGATCTTACCCTCGCCGTAGATGTTAAGAGTTGAATACTCCTTTCCGTCATATCCGCAGCCGATGCCCTTATTGCAGGTCAGGGTTACTCCCTTAGGAACGATAAGATTTACCGTGCAGCCCTTTCTGATGTAGAGATGATCCTCGACTGTGGTGTTCTTTGTGACAACATAAGTACCGTTCCTAAGTCCGTCGGCATATTCTGTTCCAGGTTTTCTGATGTCAGCTGTCAGCTCTACATAACTGGTGATGGTCTCCTCCTCGATTTTCAGCTTTTTCTTGGCGTAGTCCCAGCTGTAGACCTTATAGGTGTAGGCTGTCTGTTCCTCCGCACTTGCCGTTATTGCCGAGCTGCCGAACAATCCGCCGTCTGCCAGCTCTGCGGGCAGGCTTGAACCGATCATTGCCAAAGCAACAAAAGATGCGGTAAGTTGCTTGAATATTTTTCCTTTCATATGGTGTCCTCCCATTCTTTGATGAATACATCTTACAAGTAGTGACACTATATCACAAGGTATCCATCAAATATCCATCAAGCAAAGCGGATCCAATTGCTTTTCTTTGCAACAAAAAAGGGTCACTTTCAATCAAAAGTGATCCCTTTTCGCTGTTATTAACAAGATCTAAAAGCTATCCGAGAGGCATTAGTGTGGTTTCCGCCCCACAAGTATGTGTTGAACAGCTTGTTACGATAACATCCTCCGACTGGAACCTGATGACCTCGATTTCCAATTCCAAATACTCTTTTTTCATTATTTTACTATTCCTTTCTATTGCTTGTCAAAGAAATTCTTTGCCGCTACACAGTACTCATACAATGCTTTGACTGTGTTTTGCAGCTTAACGTCAGTGCTGTTGTTCATAACAAGGTAGCAGTACGAATACGGGCTAACTTTTAATGTTCCCTTGTCGCCAAAGGTAATTACATAATCGTCACCAAGATTATATGCGGAGATATTTTTTATCTCAACATAATTCATATCTCTTGATGTGCCCGGTGTTAAAGCTATAGTTTTATCACCGTGTTTAGCTGTGATGCCGTTTATCTTGTCACCTGTGTAGTAAACTCTGAGCGCTGTTTCGGAATCAAGGAAAAGTGAAACGCTCAATCCTTCCACAGCAAATCCGCTGCTCTTCTCAATCTGCTTTGATTCAAAGGTACTTGCTTCCACACCTGTCACTGCTACCGGCTCGGCTATCTCGGCTGTGTCGCTGCTTATCTGATTATTTGCGATAAGGCTGTCTCTCGCCCAAGCGCCAAAGTTCTGCATTTTGTCTGCAATTGCTTTAAGCTTTTCAGGAGAATCTTCGCTGTTTTGTACTGTTTCGATGTAGTCGTTCACAGCATATCTGTAAGTCTCATAGCTGCTTGTTTTTGCAGTGTTCCAAAGCTCATGCTGAACATCGTTTTCATCGAAAAGCGTAAACTCGACTTTTTCGCCCATCTGCGGTGCATATACAGGGCAGCTTACCTTGTATGTCTGCTGCTCGTTGTCAAAATTGCTGTTGAGGTCAATTCTCTTAGCCTGGTTATCGTTCGGTCCCTTGACCATTACATAAGCGCCGTCGCCGATATGATTTCCAAGCTTTATGTAAAGGTTTACACCTATCTCGCCGTTAACAGAAACGCTTGCGCTGCTGATGTAGCTTTGTGCGTTCTCAGCTTCTTCAAACTCGGCAGAAACTACCACGCTTTCGGAAGGCATCGTGAATGTGTACGTTGTTTCGCTTACCTTGGTCAGCTCCAATGTATCCTTGTTTTTGGCTTTGACAACACGGATTTTATCAAGAGCATAGCCGCTGCCCGGTGTAACTGTCAGTGTAACAGTATCGCCATCTTTTGCAGTTTCCTTATCAGCAGAAACGGTCCCGCCTGTGCTTCTGGAAATATAAATTGTGCTTTCAGAATTCTTGGTTATTTCCGCCGAGATCACGATCATATTGTTTTTTATGCCGCTTGTTTCGGCAAACGAAGGCAGCGTCAGCTGATATTTGCCGTTATCAGGCCCTATCTCGATCGGGGCGGAATAAACGTAATTGTTATTAGTGTCAACCCCGTCCATTATTTTATAGGTGACCTTGCTCACGCTGTATCCCGCTTTAGGCTCTATGCCGAACCTGAGCGTTTCGCCTGCCGCAGCATAGGTCACATCGCCCGTGAAGTCGGCTTTTATGTCGGCGTTGGTCATCTCGTCAAAGCTGATCCTGTAAAGATCCTCCGTGACCGATATGAATGTCATATCCTTGCTTACAGTGACCGTTTCACCCGGTTCATAGACTTTTTCTGAGGTATCACCGCTGAGCTTCCAGCCCTTTATCCTGTAATATCCGACAGGTATCGAAAGGGTCGTCAATACCCTGCCGTCGTCATCGGGAAGCGCAAATTGCTTGTTCCTTGCGACCTTAACATGAGCAGTTCCCGAATCATCATTCATCGTTACCGTACAAGTCCCCGACTTATAACCGCACTCGCAGTCAGAACTGTAATGCTGCTCTGTTTCTTCTAATCCGCAGTACTTGCACTTTCTTATATGTTTGGAATTATCCACGATAGTGTAGGTAAGTCCGCTTTTACCGTTGACATCTTTGTGATTGCATTCTGTGATATGTACATCATTTTCTGCATGACATTTATCCGTGCGGCTGCCGGCTTTTGCGGTACCCGACCAACCCTCCTTCACTTTAAAAAGCCGGTAGTCAACACGCATACATTTCCCGGTTTTGTTATTGTCTTTTGAAATATAAAGTGTTCCTGTTTTTTCATCCAGGGCTCCGCGGCCGATCGCATGACTATCGGCAGACGGCTCTTTATTGCTCAAGAGATCGATCGTGATATCTCCGCCGCCAATATAAACGGTACCGCCCTCGCCGCCTTCATCAAAGGTTCCCTCGCGGCCGCCGCCGATACCGGCAGCCTCATATCCGCTGGTGATTTTTATTTTTCCGCCGTTAATATACGCTGTGCCTTGCATATTGCCTTGGAATCCTGCGCCGATGCCCGCACCTCCTCCGAAGCCGCCGATTATTTTGAGATCGCTGTTATCGCCGCATTCGATCGTGATTTCGCCTTTCATATCGCCGTTGGGGAACGGCCATTCACCTCTGCCGGCACCAATGCCTGCTGCACCGATTCCGCCTTGTGCGGTAAGCTTTGTTGTATCGCCGCTGATGAAGATCGTTCCGCTCATGTCTTCATCCCAGCCGCCGCCGATGCCTGCTCCGGCATGGACATTATCTTTTTCACTGATTCCGCCGCCTTTGGCAGTGATCTCTCCGCCATAGATGTTGATACCGCCGCCGTCATCCTTTTTGCGAAGATTGCCGCCTTCTTCACCGGCACCGATGCCGGCACCGCCTTCACCGCCTGTGGCTGTGATCTTACCGTCGTAGATGTGGATGCCGAAGGTACCTTCCTCGTCGCCGCCGCCAATACCTGCGCCGTGCTTTTCACTGCTTGCGGTTATATCTCCGCCGTAGATATAGGTGCGTGCACCGGGCTGTTCATCGCCGCCGCCGATGCCTGCACCGTCCATACCGCCATTTGCAGTTATCTTTCCTGCGTAAATGGTGATAGTTGGTGAGCTTGCATCAGGATCCTGACCGCCCTCGCCGCCGCCTATACCTGCGCCGTGCTTGCCGCCTGTGGCTTCTATCTCTGTGCCGTGGATAGTAATATTGCCGTTTGTTTCGTCGTCTTTTCCGCCGATGCCTGCGGCGTATTTCATTCCGTTGGCAACGATCTTACCCTCGCCGTAGATGTTAAGCGTTGCATATACTTTGTTTTTATCATAGCCGCAGCCGATACCCTGCTTGCAGGTGAGGGTAACCCCCTTGGGAACGACAATGTTTGCCGTGCAGCCTTTTCTGATGTAGAGATAATCCTCGACTGTAGTGTTCTTTGTGACAACATAAGTACCGTTCCTAAGTCCGTCGGCATATTCTGTTCCAGGTTTTCTGATGTCAGCTGTCAGCTCTACATAACTGGTGATGGTCTTCTCCTCGGTTTTCAGCTTTTTCTGGGCGTAGTCCCAGCTGTAGACCTTATAGGTGTAGGCTGTCTGCTCCTCCGCACTTGCCGTTATTGCCGAGCTGCCGAACAGTTCGCTGTCTGCCAGCTCTGCGGGCAGGCTTGAACCGATCATTGCCAGAGCTACAGCAAATGCCGCCAAACGCTTAACTGTTTTTCCTTTCATATGATATCCTCCTTACGGTTGATGAACTATCAATTTATACTCCTTTATATTTTATAACACGGTATCCATCAAATATCCATCAAAATTGCTATAAAATTGTTTGAAATGAAAATATTTTTACAATTTTACAAGAAGCCACACAATTCTTCGCCCAGGCTCTGAGCTGTTCGCCGTAAAGCCGTTAAAACCACAAAAAGATCTCCCCGGTCAGGACCTGAGAGATCTTTATGTAATGCGTGGTTTATTTCTTGCCGTGATTATCGCGTATTGACAGCATATCTGCCTCTATCATACTTGCCCAGGGATATGATTCCATATACTCTCCGCGGAACGACCGTATCGCCTCGCTGTCTCCTTGGTAGAAGCGGTACATATCACAGTCTATCTTTTCGGGAATTATCCGCAGACCGGTACGTTCCATCTGAAGAAGGTCCTCTATGCCGTATTCCTTTAAAGTATCACGCAGGCTGCGGATAATAGCATCGAGGTATTTCTGTCTGCTATGATCGTAAAGGGAGTCCTCAAACAAGATCGCAGATATCTCCGCACGGGTCACGCTCATACCGCGGCGGTCGATAAGAAACGCCATCATTTCTTTTGCCTTGGAACGCTTAAATGTGACCTGTTTGCCCTTTACGAACAGATCAAAGTTGCCGAAAGTCCGAGCTTTGATAAGCTGAATATCTTTTTTCGGGCGGGATGACATCGCATACTCTATCTCGCTTTTCAGCACCTGCGGCATCACAGGCTTGAGCAGGTATCCGCTTGGGTGCACCGAAAATGAATCATAGGCAAATTCCTTATAAGCAGTCAGAAACAGTATCACCATATCAGGCTTGAGCTCCCTGAGCCGTGCAGCCATGGTTATTCCGTTCATATCAGGCATATCAATATCAAGCAGTGCAATATCAATGGGATTTGAGCTTATCCATTCCAGCGCATCGTCCACCTTGCAAAATCCTTTTGCATAAACGTCGGAATATATGCTCCTGCACATAGCCAGAGTATCCTCCACTGCCAACGGTTCATCGTCTACGCATACGATATACATTTTTTCACTCCTCACTTACCGGTATCCTCATCAAGACTTTCGTGCCTTCACCCGGTCTGCTGTCTATTTCTACCGTGCCGCCGCACATTTTCTCTATGCGCTCACGGACGTTTGAGATGCCGATATGCAGATCATCCGTATCGTCTGTCTTATGCACATCAAATCCGATACCGTTATCCTCTATCACTATCAGGTGACTGTTATCCTCACGGTAAGCGCTTATTTTTACAATGCCTTTTTCCTTGCTGCGCACGCCGTGCCTTATGGCGTTTTCCACAAGCGGCTGCACTGTAAGCGCGGGAACACTGCACTCGTTGTCGCGGATATCGTATTGTACGCTGATGTTGGGAAACCTTATCATTTCGATCTCGGTATAGACCCGTGTGTGCTCCAGTTCCTTTGAAAGCGGTATGAGCCCTGCTTTATCCAAGGATTGAAGATTCTGGCGCAGATAGGTACTGAACAATCCTATGGTATGCACAGCAGCATCAGGGTCTTTTACACAAAGCGCACGGATAGCGGTCAGGGTATTGAACAGAAAATGCGGCTGGATCTGGGTCATCATGATCCGGATACGATGCTCCGCCTGCAATTCTCTCTCGTGCGCACGCACAAACTGCAGATGCAGCCATATGTAATACATCATACAGCTTATGGTGATAGCTATTGTTAAAAAGCCCACAGACAACTCACTGTATTCAACGGTATAATCCATTATCACCGATGCGCTTATAAGCACAAGTGCAAGAACGGGCAGCCAGGTCTCTTTTTTCTCCTTTGGGCGAAACACGCTGAACGTAAGATACAAGCAGTACAAAAACAGCAGCACGCTCACTACCAGACAGCTTGGATTCAACGGCCCCGATTTGAAATGCCCGAATGACGAGAACGAAAACGCAAGCGGTGAGAACAGTGCCGTCAGATAAATACCTGCATTTATGCACACCGCCGCCCACACCGGTTTATAATTTCCGCCCGGTTTTATTATGTGCAGAAACAGTGCAAGTATGGCGGGGCGCACAGCATAGCCATAGATAGATACAACTGTTCTGAAAAGTATACTTTTTCCCGAAACGTACACCCATGTATCAAGATAGTTCTGCAGGATCAGAGTGAACACAAGTATGGATATAGCATACATTATCCTTTTCTGATCCCTTTCCAGATAGTTGTCCAGAAAGACTGCAAAGAACAGAACGATCACCAGTGCCATGGCGGGCAGGATCGTTACAAGATCCACAGTTGACTTAACGGCAGTTATATCAACAGTTTCGCCTCCGATAGCCTTCACAGAGCCAAGGCTGTATATCTCGTTATCGTCAGGCGCTTTGTTGCCGTAGATCAGCTTCTCGTCGATGGTCATATACCCTTTGACGTCATTTAGAATTCCTCCGCCCTGAGTCAAGGAGGTGTTTTCCGTGACAGAGCCGCCCTTTATTACAAGATCGCCGTAGTTAGCGATACCGCCGCCGGAATCCTTGGCGGTGTTTCCCGTGATGCACCCTCCTTCGAGGATCACCGCTCCGGTATTATTGATGCCGCCTCCGTGAGTTGAATATCCGCCTGTGATCTTGCCTGTGGCATTTTTCGATGTGTCTGTTACGGTAAGCATAGCGCCTGAGCGCACGAAAAATGCAGTACCCTCGTTGCCCTTATGCTCTTTCAGTCCACGGTCTACGGTATGTCCGTTAAGGTCAAGCGTCAGCATTTTACCGTTTGGTATGATAAGCGATGTGTCTTTTTCCCCTGCGGTTACGTCCGCACTCAATGCGATCGTATCACCCGATGAGGCGTTATCTATTGCTTTTTGCAGTTCAGACCAGCTGCTGACAGAAGCTTGCGGCTGCTGTGCGCTTGCAGTTATCGAAAAGGGGAAAGCAAAGCTGAATACAGCAATGAGCATCAACAGTGAAACAGTACACAAAGACACTTTGCAGTATTTTTTTGAACACAACACTTTTTGATCACCGCCCCGATGCAAGATGCTACAATCTGATATATTATACCACAATCTGCTTAAACAGTCAATCACAAAAGGGGATATCCCCAAGGTAATCCTACAATCCACGCTATCTGAGGCCGCACAGGTGATACTCCTCATCCCTCATGATCTCAAACGGGACGCCTGCTTGTTCAAGCTCGCAAAGCAGTGCTTCAAAAAGCTCCCTTGATGAATTGCACTGAGCTAAGGCAACAAAGAAGCTGTTATTTATGCAGGCGATCTCGCACATAACATCAATCGAGCGCACTTCCGCAAGGTTGTAAGGCTCTTTGATATATGGGTCAAGAGGACCGAAGCTGCGGCTGTTCACATAGGAAACTGATGCAGTCCAGCGGCTTGCTGATGCAGCTTTAGGAAGAATATCCAGTTTCATTTGCAGCGGCATCGCCTTCATTTTTTCAAATCCCATTTTTCTCGTTTTTATATACCACGCTGAGTTTTCAGGCTGTGCCTGGAGCATAAGCTGACCTCTTGTCAAGGTACACAACTTCATAATGTCATCAAGCTGACGTTTTTTCGGGAAATCAAGCTCGTAGGCATTGGCAAACATTCTGTAATTCTCGGAATTGCCAAGCATGGCTTTATGGTCTATCGCCACGGACACAGTGACAGTTTTTTTGCTTTCCGGATTAACCCGTCTTATTGCCCTTGCGATGAGCACCGCCATAAGCACGTTCGGGCTTCCGTCATTCTCCTTACATTATTTCATTATGGCATTTTCGGGCAGTTTCAGGTGCTAGTGTTCGAAAGGACGTGTGGGTTCAAGTCCCAACGTCTGCACTACAAAAGTTCGCAAATGCGAGCTTTTCTTTTTTATCAGGATAATAAGGAGTTGCTGCTGCGTGCAACAACTCCGTTTATTTTGCCCTCACGTGCGCAAGGATGCTCTGTATGGCATTTTATCAGCAGAAAAGAGAAATTACCCGCCGCAGATACAAAGTCGCACACAGGCGATTTCTCGACGCACAGCGAGACACTCTCTTTTTCTGACTGAACACCGGCTCTCTTTAGTAAGTATATAGTTAGATATTAAGTAAGATATATAACTCTTTATTCTGTTATATATATTATATATTCTATTGGGTACTTCTATGATATGCCACTGTGACACAAGGGGTATGACACTTTTGGTGATTTCAAGCAAAATGTATCCTATACACTCCACGGGTGGTCATTAACAACAAAGGCAGCAAAAAACTCCGCAGATGTCGTATCTACGGAGTTTTCGCGCTATCGCAAGCGATAGTGAATAAGCTGGTAGTCGGACTCGAACCTGCGACTCTGCATAGACCGTCCCTGCGGGACGCTCCTACGAATGAGCTGCAAAAAAACCGCCCGATTCCTCGGACGGCTTGTAAGAGCTGGTGACGGGACTCGAACCTGCGACTCTGCATAGACCGTCCCTGCGGGACGCTCCTACGAATGAGCTGCAAAAAACCGCCCGATTCCTCGGACGGCTTGTAAGAGCTGGTGACGGGACTCGAACCTGCGACTCTGCATAGACCGTCCCTGCGGGACGCTCCTACGAATGAGCTGCAAAAAAGCCGCCCGATTCCTCGGACGGCTTGCAAGAGCTGGTGACGGGACTCGAACCTGCGACCGTGAGCTGTTTTTAAAGCGACAAAATCGAACGTCTGTTCGCATCTCTTTTTCTTCAGTATACCACGCTCTTTTGCGTTTGTCAAGTGGGATCTTGGTTTTTTCATATATTTAGTGTATGATCTCATCCGCAAACAATATATAAAGTTTTTTCTGTCATACATACATCAACAGCTTTTCTGCCGCACAAAAAAGGCGCACATTTCTGCACGCCTTTGAGTTGATATTCGGTTTAAACGCCTGCATTAGCGATCAACTTAACGAACTCATCACTAACTGCCCCTGTTCCGCCGAAAACAGTGATCTTTGAAGCTGCTTTTGTTTTAAGGAAAGCTTTCTGATCATCTGTCAGCTTTGGAGTGTTCAGCTTGCCGTTTACAAGGAACAGCGGTGCTTTATTGATCGCTGCGTAAACGCCGCCTGCGAGTGCGTCAGGGAAATCCATTCCCGTTGCAACACAGAGCATCTTGCCGTTGAGCACGCCTGCGAACTTTTCGTTGACAGCAATACAGGTTTCAAATCTATTTGCACCAAACAACCTTGTCGGTGCAACGCCGAGAGCATTGCCGGCTTTCTTCATCATATCGTCGCTGATAACGCCCGTTCCGCCGATAACGTATGCGTTCTTAACGCTGCCAGCTTTTTTGAGTTTTGCGAGGTATGCTGCGGTGTCGGCGTTCATATCGCCGTCGGTGGTCAGGTAGATTATCGGAGCGTTTTTAAGGGCTGCGGCGGTGCTTGCGGAAAGTGCATCCGGGAAGCCGTTATAGTATACGAAGAACACGTCTGTCGGGTTCTCGTTGAGTTTTTCAGCGATAGCTGTTGCAGTGCCGAAACGTGTGCCGCCTTCATATCTTTCGGTCGTGATACCCTGATTTTTGAGAGTTATCTCGACCTGCTCGCTTACAGCACCCTTGCCGCCGAGAATGATGACGTTCTTGGCTTTAAGGCGCTTGATCTCCGCGAGAGTTGCCTTATCAAGGGTTTCTTTATTGGTCAGCAGTATCGGAGCGTTCTTTGCCTTTGCAAGCGGAACGCCTGCGAGTGCATCTGCATAATTCATACTATTTGCAAGAACGACAGTATCTGCCTGAGTGAATTCAGCCTGAGATATCTTTGCAGCTGTTTCGTATCTGCCTGCACCTGCGAGGCGGGTTACAGCCGGCTCGAATACATCAAATTTAAAGCCGTTGGCTTTTGCATATTTCTCTGCTGCAGAACCTTTTGCTCCACATATCGTAAAGCCGTCTATTTTTTTATACTCATCCATCGTTTCGTAATAACCAAAAGCTTTGTTACCTATGGTTTTTACGCTGCTCGGTATAGTCACGCTCATCAAAGAAAAGCAGTTGATGAATGCCTCGTCCTGTATATCCTTCAAGCCATCATCAATGATCAGAAATTTGAGATTTCTGCATTCACGAAATGCCCTTTTTCCGATCGTTTCAACTCCCGATTTGATCCGGACAGTATTAGCATTTATGCTACCCAGGCTTTTATTAAACGCATCATCACAGACATACTTGATATCATTTTGAATAATATAGCCGGCTGCGTCAGCGGCGGCTTTGCCGTCTATAAGGAATCCATTAACTACGACAAACGAAGACTTCTTTTGCATATTACTCAGCCACGGGGTTTCGAAAAATGCATATCCGCCGATAAAAGTGATAGATTTTGGGAAATTAATCGTTTCAACGCCCGATTGATCAAATGCCGCATATCCGATGTACTGTATACCATTATTAAGTTTTACAGTTTTAAGATCCGAACAATTTCCAAATGAATAACTGCCAATTTTTTTCAGCGTGCTCGGTAAATTGATCTCGGTCAAACCAGCAAAATAAAATGCGTAATCACCTATTTCCTCCAAACCTTCCGAGAAGACAACCGTCTTCAAGTTCGAACACAAACGGAATGTTTCAAAGCCGATCTCTTTTACGCCTTTTCCTATGGTGATCTTTTTTAATAATTCACTGGATCTAAAAGCAGATTTCCCGATCTGTGTTATACTGTCGGGAATAATGACCTCCTCTGCGTCAGGACCATACTCGATCACCGTCACCTTTTTCCCTCTGTAAAAGCTCGGGATCTCGATCAATTTCTTTTCGTCACCATAATAATCCATTATCTTGTATGTGCCATTATCAAGAAGCACATATTCAAAGTCGTCATCATTTATCTCGTAATTGATGCCGTTATCTTTTGCATATTTTTCAGCGGCAGAGCCCTTTGCACAGATTATCTTTATCTTGTCAAATTCTCCGATCTTCTTGTAGCTTCCTTTATCCAGTTCATAACCGATAGCATGCGAACCTATGGATTTAACAGTTTTCGGGATAACAAACTGCGTAAGATTATATGAATTGATGAACGCATCTTTCTCTATGACTTCATATTTGGGAGAGATCTCAATACTATGAAGATTATGATAGTAGCCGTTGAATGCTTTTTCACCTATACAAGCAAATTGTTTTTCGCTATAAATACTGTCTTTGTACCAACCGGACAAAGAGATGGAATACGCAGTCTGATTGCTGAACCCGGTGATCCTGTACCTTTCTTTGCCGTCCTTTTTATCATACACATCATATTTAACATCTTCCCACCATGAAAGATCTTCTTTTTCATAAGCAGATGATGTGATACTGATGTTATCAACAAACGAATCCTGCGGCAAAGCTGATGCACATCCAAAGATCATACACACAGCAAGTGCAGCGGACAAAACTTTCTTTTTCATATTGGACCTCCTGTTTTTTGTATTTTTACGCTAAAAATTATTATACAATGTACAAGAATAAAAGTCAACAAAATCTGTCCGTTTTTCATCTTGTTATCACAAAACAGCTTTTGAAGATGCCCGCAATGGCAGCAAGCAGCCAAACAGGACAGAGAAAAGCTCCCCTGCGCGAGCAAAGGAGCTTTGTTGCTTTATATTGAATTCTTAGCTATTTCATCAATATAGCTGTCGGAGACTGCCCCTGTGCCACCGAAAACAGTGATCTTTGAAGCTGCTTTTGTTTTAAACTATAGCGTATTCTCCGTATTACATTTTATCAGCAGAAAAGAGAAATTACCATCGAAGGAGCAAAGTCCCGTTTATTATCATTGACCGCATTAGTTTTCAAGAAGCTGCTTTGTTCTCTTGTGTATCTGATCTTCGATAAGCTTTAGCCGTTTGCTGTCAAGATTATAGCGTGGATGCTTTTGAAACCTGAAATCAAGCAGTTTTCTCAAGCACTCTTTGTGCTTGCCCGTAAGCACCGCTTTTGCTGTGCCGATAAAGTCATCATACACGCTGGGAACAAGCGTACTTGCATAATCATCAAGTGCTTTTTCACTCACAAAGCTGTCAAGTCCTGCAAGATTGAACAGTGAGTTTCCGTGATCGAACAGCGGCGCAGGTTCAACTATCTTATTTGTCTTGTTATCCACCATGAACCCAAAGTTTCCAAAATGTCGGTCGGTATTGCAGATAACAGCGTCAAGCACGAGCATATCATCAAGAGCCTTTGTGTATTTCTTACCAAGCGACTCATAGTACGCTCTTACCGCTTTCATACCGCCCTTTCGGACAAGTCTTCCTACAGGGATAAATGACCTCTGCTTGCTTGTGAACAGTTCACAGGTAGAGCACAGCTCACCTTTCCACTTTGCAATGCTGTAATCGACAGCATCTATGCCAAGTACCTTTGCTATCCGGCAAGCGTAGTATTCCGAATACGGTTCAAATCCTGTATTTGATGCACCCTTTGTACCGCCCTTGAAAAGCTGTATCTTCCCCTCAACTCTTCTCCAGCATTTCGGGAGCATTCCATTGGTGGTAAACTCAGGACAAGAAGCAAGTGATGATCTTACCGAACTTCCGAAGCCGGTGAAAGCAATGAGCCCGAGTATCCGGCTGAACCTGTTGTCATACAGGTTGTATTTATCAAAGCTGCCGCCAAAGCCTTCTTCAACTACCCAGTAACAATCATTCAAGGACATACCCTTTGAAACTCTGATTATGTTCATCGGTCTGTTGATGCTCATTCCGCATTTTGCAAGAAAGCTGCTGACATATGCTCTGTTCTTTGGTATTGTCCTGTTCCTGAGCCAGCGTGATACGCCTTCTGCATCAACTTCCAGGTCAAGAGGCATCAGCTGTCTCTTTTTTTCATTTACCCACAGTATTTCTATCTCCGGCTCGTTTGTATCCTCGGTAGCCGTAAACCTTATAAGCGGCGTATCAAAATGCCTGAGTTCGTAGATCATACCAATGCCTCCTTTCGTGATCTTGACTTTAGTATACCACAAGATTCATGATTTAGCAAGTGGCATCATACTGAATTCTTTTTTGTCGGCTACCGGAATCCTCATGTCATTATATCAGTCTGCGGTTTAATCCTGCCGATGAAACGGTAGTATATTTCTATCTGCTGGTATGTCCTGCCGCTTTGGTCCTTTTCCTTGTGGTGAACGACTATCCTGTCGATAAGCTCGTTGAGTATGTTCGCATCAAGCTCGTTAATATAGGTGTATTTCTTTACGATGTTGATGAACCTGTCCGATGCGTCGGTTTGCTTTTTCGCCTCGTCAAATTCCTGCTTGAGCTGAAGTATGCCCTGACTTAACTCCTTTTGCTCCTGCTCGTACTTTTCAGACATCTGCTCATATCTCGATTCGGGTATCTTTCCCAGTGCGGAATCCTCGTACAGCTTTGAAAGAATCTTATCTATCTCTTTTAGTCTTGTCTGCTTTCGCTCGGCTTCGTTTACAATGCTTTCGAGCTGTCTGCGTGAGCTGCTTTTGCATTTGCTTTGCAGGAACTTTCTGAACCCGATTATGTCCTTTGCACAGCAGCCTATCATTTTCTGCAAGTCGCAGAACACAAGCTGATACAGCACATCATAAGTGATGTAATGCGAGGCACAGTATTCCTTGCCGTGCGTTTTGTACATCCAGCAGGAGTATGCGCCGTGATACGTTCCGTCGCTCTTTTTCTTCTGCGAATATGTCAGTGCGTGACCACAGTCCGAACAGTACACAAGCCCTGCGAATATCTGCACCTTTCCGCTTTGTGTCGGGCGGTGCTTGGCGGCAAGGATCTTATGCACCGTGTCCCACAGCTCCTGTGAGATTATCGGCTCGTGGCAGTTCTCGACAACTATCCATTCATCTCTTGGGCACTTGACCTTTTCCTTGCTTTTCATCGACTTGTTTTTCTGTTTTCCGTAGACCAGCTTTCCGAGATATACCTCGTTATCGAGTATCACTCTGATAGATGTTACGTGCCAGTCGAAGTCCTTGCGCCAGTAGTCCGACTTGTAGTAATCGGGGTTGTGCTGATTAAAGTAGGCTATCGGTGTAAGCAGCTTTTCCTCCCTGAACATCTTGGTCATACGGTTGTAGCCCACGCCCTGTGCGGCAAGCCTGAATATGCGTCTGACCGTTTCAGCTGCAGGCTCATCAATAACAAGGTGGTGGCGGTCTTTGGGGTCAAGCTTGTAGCCAAACGGCGGACGGGAGCCTATGTACTGCCCTTCCTTTGCTTTGGCTCGCTTTGCGGACTTGGTCTTTTTTGAGGCTTCCCTGGCGTAATACTCGTTTATGACATTTCTCATCGGAAACATCATATCATAGTCACTTTTCATCGAATCATAACCGTCATCGACAGCTATGAACCTTACGCCTTTGTCCTTGAACTCCTCCACATACATTCCCACTTCGATGTACGAGCGCCCGAACCTCGACTGGTCTTTAACAATGACTGTGTCTATACGACCGTTTTCGATGTCCTCACGCATTCTCTCAAACGCAGGTCGTTCAAAATTAGTTCCGCTGTAGCCGTCATCATCGTATACCTCGTAGTCGGTTATCCCGTGGCTCTTGCAGTACTGCTTGAGCAGTATCTTCTGCGACTCGATGCTGATGCTCTCGCCGCTACGTCCGTCATCGACAGACAGTCGGCAGTACAGTGCAGCTTTTTTAGGCTGATCTATCGTCTTTTCCATAAATGCTCTCCTTTCTGCGCCTGTGTGACTGACCTTTTCTTTCAAACGGACAGTATACCACAGCCGCCTGCACATATCCAGACCACACGGAGCATTTTGGATGAGTGCATAAAAACATCGGCAAGCATTGCAGCAAACTACATATCCATTTTGATATCGAGCTCTTCCTCCTCATCGGGCAGCTTCATTTCGTATGGGTCGGTCATTTTCCTATACTTCATCAGTTCATTTTCTCTCTGCTCAAGGAACGGGTCGGGCTTTGGTCTGCATCTTTCGGGCATAGCCTCGATAGTCTCACGCAATATCCTTTCCTCCTCTTTCTGCTGCCAGCTGACCTGCTCCCCCACTTCCTCCCCCGACTCTGCACTTCGCACCATAAGATTCTGAAGCCTTTCCTGCGGTGACATATCATCGTTGCTTGCCGACCACACACGATAGGTCACACCGTCGTTCATAGGGTAGTCGGAGTAACCGAGCACAGCCGAGTCACCCTTTTGGCACTCGGGTATTTCAAGCCCCTGCTCGTCCTTTGGAACTATCTTCTGACTGATGTTTTCGTTCCCTTGTTCTTTCATTTGCATCTTTCCTTTCCGATATAATCTGAAGTCCTGTTTTAGGACTACATCTTTCCTGCTGCTATGCCATCTGCATCTCGTCCGTCTGCTCCTCGTCCTGTTCCTCGCTTTGCTCTTGCTCATCAAAACGCTCCTGCTGCTCTGCCTTTTCATCTTTCTCATCTTTGAGCATGGCAAGTATGATGCCGATGATGAACCCGAGGTTCTGACCTGCTATCTGTGCCTCTATGCGTTTGCGTATCTCCTCTGGATCATCGCTTTCGCTCATTTCAGCAAGTGAGATAACAGCACCCAGACCAGCACCGACAGCACCACCGATATTGACAGCACTGCTATTGAGCAGATCCTCAGCCTCTTGTTCAGAGTATCTATTGTTTTGAGCATCTCTTGTCTGCTCTCGGACAGCTGCGATGACAGCCTCGAAGTAAATTCTTCTCGACTCCTCCCAACCTGTTGGAGCAGCTCTTTCACCTCCGAGTTCTGTCTGGTTATCGTCTGCTCCGAATCCTGCATAGTGGAGCTGATGCAATTCGTCATTCCCTGCGCTGTTGGCATTCGCTTCATTACCTGGTACAGCTTTTCCTGAAACTCTGTCTGCTGCCCAAGCTGTGAAAGCATCAGCTCCCAGTGGTCCTTTGGAATCGCATAGACTGTCGGCCGGTACGGTATCTCTTGAATTTCCTCCGCCGCTCTCTTTTGCGAGCCGAGCAATCTGTTCAAGGTATTGTTCTCTGATTCTGAACTCACGCTGCATTGCCTCCTTCATAAATCTTGTATCGTGCAGTTTGTTGTCCCTGACTTTTCGCCCGTTGGGACAGGTATAGGTCATAGTTTTTTGCTGCTCCTCCCAGCGTACATCGTAGCCTTTTTCACGCAGGCGGTGGATAAACTCTTTCCTGCTGCCGCAGGTTTTCATAAGAGCTGTTATCTCATACAGCAGTTCAAACTTCCAGCTGCTGCCCCTTTGCTGTGCTCTGTATTCCCTCTGCCCCAGGTTAATGCTGGGCTTGGTCGGGTCGTAAGGCTCGAGTACTTTCAAGCCGTGAGCAACGCATATCTCGTCATTGAGATGACGCATCTTCGCAAGAGAAAACTTGTTCATGTGCAGCTTTTGACCGTCTGCAAAACTCGTTGCATTGATAACAAAATGATTGTGGTACTGTCCGTTGTCAAGGTGAGTCGCCACCAACACCTCGTGCTTTGGAAAGAACTCCTTGACGAACTGCATACCGATACTGTGAGCCTGCTCGGGTGAGATGTTGTCCTTCGGGCTGAACGACTGGACATACTGATAAAACCTTATGTTATTCCTGCCCTTGCCAAGTCTCATCTCCTGCTCGGTGGCATAGAGAGCCTGGGTTGCAAGAAAAGATTTCTGTGCAAGTTCGGGCACACAGTTGTGACCGCTGACCAACTTGACCTGCTCGTTGAGCTGCGTCTTGTCAGGTCTGATGCAGTAGCTTATGAGCCTGCCCTGCGCCGAGGGAGTCTGTTTGCTCTCGGGGATATTCTGAATGATAGCTATGACTTTTCACTCTCCTTTGCGATTGTTTCCAGCAGCTTTTCGTATGTCGCAAGCAGCTTTGACAGGTCGATGACTTTTATCTCACCGAGATGAGCCAGCCTTGTGAGCTGGTTAAGGTTGTTGCCCTGGTAGTGAAGCTCTTTGTTTATCTCTCTGAGTGCATCGTTTGAAACTATCTTCCCTTCCGAACACATTTTGACAACAAATCGGTTGATTGACGGGCAGCCTGCCTGAATAACTCTCTCAAAAATCATTTTCTTTTCCTCTGGAGTCATACGAAGATTCATTCGCTCGGTCTGTTTTCTCGCCATGAGTTTTCTCCTTTCGCTGATAGAATAAGGGGTGCGGGTTCGCCCGCATCAGTGCAAAGGCTGCTGCCCGCAAAGTGCGGGTGGGTGCCACAGCGCTATGCTTGCCCCGGAGCGACCGACAGTCGCACAGGGCAAAAAAGAGTGAGCCACTCACCACACCTGTGATCATTCGCAGAAGGAAAAACTAATGAC
>Ga0247608_10000432_pt1 | contig 68656 bp, 70 predicted proteins | sample 176DNAGHGlowgp2_FD_193490 | JGI IMG/M metagenome (GOLD analysis project Ga0247608, IMG submission 193490) | Sheep rumen microbial communities from Palmerston North, Manawatu-Wanganui, New Zealand - 1766 DNA GHGlow gp2 | ecosystem: Host-associated > Mammals > Digestive system > Stomach > Rumen ... | reverse complement strand
TTAGCTAGATTGCCATGTCCTTCAAGTCCTGCTTCATCACCATAGAAAATAGATAGTATTCCAGGCATAAATGCTAGAGTATAAACATATGCTTTATAAATAGTTTTTCCTCTTTCATACTCTTCTTTAGTTAGCTTTCTACTTCCAGCATATCCGATATCACCATTGTTAGGATTCCATGCCCATTCTCCAGAATACTGGAATTCATAAGTTCCAAATATATTGATTGCTCTTGTTATATCGTGAGTAGAAGTAAAATTCATGAGTACATCTATAGTCTCTTTAGGATACTCGTTTTCTATTTCTCTAATTATATTTCTTAATTTATGAAAGTCTTCATATTTAAAGTATCTTATCAAAGCATCAGCTAGTTGATAGTTCATAACGCTATCCATACCTTTTCCACTAGATATGTATCCTCTATTCATACGCATTGGATTTTTCCATACTTCTCCAATTATGAAACCATCTTCTTTATTTCTTTTAACTGCTCTTCTAATTCCTTCGATAAATTCATCGCTTAACTCGTCTGCTACATCTAGTCTTAATCCGTCTATTCCTAGACTAAACCATTTATCTATAACTCCACCTTCACCATATATGTAGTCTTGCCACTCTTTAGAATTTCCATTACATACAGGTAAGTTAGGCATACCCCACCAAGTAGAGAACATATTCTTATCGTTATGTAAATATTTTCTAAATGGTTTATTACTCTTCTCATCTATCTTTTCATCAGTATATTTCTTTACTGCTTTAGTAATATCTACTTTTCTAATGTAGTCAATAATATGATATAGAGTATTCTCAGGATATATCTTTTTAAATTCATCAAATATTAAAGATAATTTATCTCCACTCTTAGTCTTATAGAATACTAGTAGTGCATCTATAGTTAAGAAGTTAAATACTTCTTTAATATTATCTATTTTTTCTACTTTATCTTCTAAACTATAAAGAATATAAATCATTCGATTATTTATAGGTACATATTTACCATGATGATTATACCAGAATTTATTATCTTGATATTTAATAGTTTTTTCATCTAGTTTTAAATTCTTAGTAAAGTAATCTTGTGCCCATTTTTGAATGTTTTCAGGAAGTACTGCTACCTCTGGTTCATTCTTGTGATCTTTATCGAAATGATACCATAGGTCTACTATTCCTCTTGCTTCGTATATATAGTTTATCCATCTACTATTACGAGCTCCAATACTAGGAAACTTATCAGCAAGTTCAAACTTAGGAACATATCCCTCATCATAGTTAGTTCTATAGAATTTATAATACGGTGAAGTTTTGCTTTGATATGCTCCTAGATTAGGATAACTACCAAATTCATTAAAATATTTAGAGTCGTTACCAGTATGATTAAATACAGAATCCAGTACTACTCTCATACCTCTTTTATGAGCTTCATAGCATAGTTTTCTTAAGTCTTCATTACATCCAGCATATGGATCTACATTTTCATAGTCTGCTGTATCGTATCTATGATTAGACTGGCTTTCTACAACTGGTGATAAATATAAAATAGTAGCTCCTAAAGATTTAATATAATCTAGTTTATCTATTATTCCTTTAAGATTTCCACCATAGAAGTCATTATTCCATATACCATCTTTATCAGGGCCAAGTTTTAACTTATCATTCCAGTTTCTATACATATTTCTTCTTGGCATAGGTTTGAAGTTTTCATTATCTTTTCTATTAAATCTATCTACAAAGATATGATACATTATCTTACCTTTAGCCCACTCTGGTGTTTCATAATTAACACTTAACTTCCATTTTTCTTCATCACAAATACTGTGTTCATCAGTTATATTCTTCTTTTTAAAATAAACAAATTTATCATTTGCCTCAAAAGTAAAATAATAGTGATATAAAGCAGCAGTATCAAGCTTAACATATCCTTTAAAGAATGCATATCCGTCATTTTTATCGACAAATTCAAGAGGGAAAGCACTTCTTACTCCGTCTTTCTCTATAACGAATTTCAATCTTTTAATCCATCCTAATTCCATAGGAACTTTAATGTCAATCTTATACCAATTATCACTATTAGCATATTTTAAATCTTTAATTTCATATTCAACTTTATCCAAACTACCCTGCATATTGTATTACTCTCTCTATCTTATCTTATAATACGATTATAGCAAAATAAAAAAAGAAAAACTAGTTAATTACTAGTTTTGTTTCTTTTAAATGGATGTTTTAATCTATTCTTTATATTTTCTTCTAAGATATTACCTGCTGTATCATATATCTTTTCAGCAAGATCATCATCTATATTTAATCTTTTTTTAATCTCTTCTAATATCTTAAATTTATTATTTCTACCTATTATAAAATGACTTTCAAGTATTTCGTTTATCTTTTCACAATCACTTGCATTCATATTCATCTGTTTAGAGAGTTCTTGGACAAATCTATCTTTGTTCATATCTATCACCTTGATTAATTTTAACATAAAAAAAGGAATTAATAAATTGAATTCCCTTTTTTCTTATAATAGTTTCTTAATTTTCTTAATGATTTAGCTTGAATCTGTCTTACTCTTTCTCTTGTTATGTTAAGCTCTTTTCCAACATCTTCAAGAGTTCTTTCTCTCTGCTCTGGATTATTAAATCCAAATCTTTCTCTTATGACAAAGTTTTCTCTAGCATCTAATGCATTTTCGAGATCTTCTTGCATAATAATAGAATCTATATTTTTAGATGCCATCTCTTCGACACTATCTTCTGATTTTAATGTAGAACCAAGTTCTTCACCAAGTTCTCCATCTTCTTTGTTAATCTTTCTATTTAAACTATCTGGTAATCTTATCAATCTTTTATATTCTTCATATGCATCTTCTGATAAATGAAGTTTTTCCATTATTACTTTTTTAGTTGGAGTCTTACCTGATTCTCTTTCAAGTTTTTGAATTTTACTATGAATTGTCATTATATTAGATACTTTATTAACTGGAATTGTAAGTGCTCTAAAATTCGTTTCACAACTTCTCATAATACTTTGTTTAATCCACCACATAGCATAAGTACTAAATCTAACACCACGAGTGTAGTCGAACTTTTCAATTGCTCTCATAAGTCCTTCTAGACCATCTTGAATTAAATCTTCATAACTTATAAGTGAATTGATCTTAGAGTAATAATGATATGCAACACTCTTAGCAAGTCCCATATTAGCTTCAATTATTTTATCTCTAGCTTCTAAATCGTTTTCATTTCTATATCTATCCATTAATACTTTAACTTCTTTCATAGTTAATCCACCATGATTTTCGTTATTTTCTTTAACGTAGAACTCTTGTTTATAAGCTTTAAATAAAGTAGATAAATGATTATATTTTTGATTAAGTTCTTCTTCTACTGTATTTTCATCATCTTCTTCGATAAATAAACTGTTAAGAAGTTTCTTTATAGGAGCACTCTTACTAATAATTCTTTTACAAGAAGCATAATCAAGTTCTTTTTGTCTATTAATAACTCCAATACTCATATTTAGAATAGTTGTCTTCATATAAGCATCGATATTATCATCATTTAATACTTCACCCATATTTTTAAAGAATTCATTATTATCTTTGTTGTATGCATCTAGTACTTGCTTTCTAACTTCTTGTTTAAATCTTGTTTTAATCTCTTTATTTTGTTCTTCTTCACTAGTATCTTTTTCTCTTTCTTCTTTAATAATAGCATCTACATCTACTTTTAATTTAATAAAAGAGAAGCATGAAGATAATGTTCTAATATATCTTGTTAGTTGTTCATTTGTCATAAATTTTCCCCCCCTAAATGTACAAAAACTATATGTTAGATAACATATAGTAATATTGTAAAGAATAAAAATGCATTACCATTAAGTGTAATTATGTGTCCTACTGAATTTAAATAACTAAGTTGATATCCAAATATATGGAATATAAATCCAGCTATAAATGATAATACACTAACTAGCATTAATACAAATGCCATGTGTGGTAATAGTGGTAATGAAAAATATAGTGTTGCAAAACCAAGCATTGTTTGAAGTAAGAATCCTATTATTCTTACATATTTATATTTTTCAAAATTAATAATATTAGCTATTATTGATAATCCAGATATACCGAATGATCCAAGTACTAATAATAATTCTTTTTTACCACTTAATAGTGTTAATGCAAATATTGCAATAGATGCAGTAAATAATATATCTACTCCTGATATAGTTAATGCTCTAAATACTCTTTTACCATTATTGTATGCTAAAGAGTGATATAAGCATGAAGATAAGTATGTTAAAAAGATTGCTAATCCATAAAAGATAGCACATAATAGTAACTTAGCTCCTGGTTGCTTAGCAGCAAATACTATACATAGAATTAATCCAGCAAGTGCAAGAAGCGCTCCTATACCATTAACTATTCCACTAAATATCTCAGCACCTAGTCCTCTATCTACTAATTCGATTTTTTTTTCAATCCCTAATTTTTTCATCATATAAAATCACCTACGAATTCATTATATATTATTTATATATTCTTGCAATAATAATTAAATAATTTATCTGGCTTACTCTCTAAAACCATTTTCTTTTTATTAACAGGATTAATAAATTCTAATTTACTAGCATGTAGCATCATTCTCTTAGATTCATCTTTTATTCCATACTTTTTATCTCCAAGTATTGGATTGCCATCATGAGAAAGAGCTACTCTAATCTGATTCTTTTTACCTGTTTTTATATCTATTTCTATATAGCTATATGTATCACTATTCTTAATAGTTTTATAACTAGTAATAGTTTTATCTCCTTTACTAGATACAAAAGTATTAAGTCCATCTTTAGATTCAGACATATTAACTATTATAGTCTTTTCTTTATCTGTCTTTCCATGAACTACTGCTAGATAAGTTCTCTTAACATTATCGTTCCAATTATCTTGAAACAAATTCTTAGTCTTCTCATCTTTAGCAAATATAACTATTCCACTAGTATCTTTATCAAGTCTATGAATAATAAATATTTTATTTTTTCTATTACTTTCTTTAACATAATTAGATACCCAGTTATATAAAGTTCTATCTTTTTCTTTTTCTGTAGCAATAGTAAGAATAGAAGCCGGTTTATTAACTGCTATTATATGGTCATCTTCATATAATATATCTATCTTATTTGCTACATTCTCTATCTTAGTATTACCTATTACAATCTCATCGTTAACTTTAACAATATGATTATATTTAGTAACTACTTTATTATTAACTGTTATCATTCTTTTAGTTAAGAATCCTTTAATAGTATTCTTTGATTCATTTAAGTTATCTCTTAAATAATCATATAATTCTGATTCTTTATTAACTACTAGTCTCATATTAACTCCTATTACATGTAGTGTTCTTCGTATTCAAAACCAAAATCAAAATAATCTATGGCTTTTTCTACTTCTACTTTTTGAGTATCATTTACTTTATTTTTAGTAGTAATTGTTGTACTCTGATAATTAAAGCATACCATACCAATTATTAAGCCAATATAGAAAGTCAATATTACTATAACTATTCCTATAAACTTTTCCATAAAATCCCCCATAAATTGCCTTAAATTATAACACAATAGCCTTTAAAAGTCAAACAAACGTATCAAAAAAGGTATTCGTAAGAATACCTATTTTATTTTTTCATACAAGACGAAATTATCATCTTGTTTTATTATTTTATAATTTGGTAAATACTCTAGTATTACATTAAACTTATCTCTATTAGAAATAAGTATGTGAGTAAAGTCGTACTTATCCAGTACATACTTATAGTTATATGGCATATCTTTATAATCGTCGAATACGTGACAATCTTTATTAAACTCTTTCATATATAAGTCTGATCTAGAGTCTATAAATACTTTTATATCATTTAACATCAAATAACTACCTGTATTATATTCGTTATATAATCTCATATTTTTATAGTCTATATTCTCTTTAATATATTTAACCATATCAGTTGGATACTCTCTACTATCTACGTATTCTTCTTTAAGTTCAAATCCAAAAGTAAATATACATGTTATAGAAAGAAGTATTGTTACTACTATCATTGTTTTAGTATTAGTAAATATTTGGCTTAGATCTATATGTTTAAGATAGTTCTTTTCTAAAGTAGTACATACTCTAACAAAACTATATATAGATAGTATTATAAATAGTGCAAAACTTCTTAATGACATAAGTGATAATAATATTAATCCACATATCATAAATAGATCACTTAGTAATATTTTAAACTTCTTAGATAAAAGTATTATTATAATTATTCCCATATACATAAATATAAATGGATTATTAATTAGAGATGCTGGTGCATGTTCTACTATTACAGATGTACTATTACCCATCATAATATTAAATATATACGTATATGATGAACCAGTTAAAGATAAGAATCCACATATTATACAAATAACAATAGTTATTAATAATAGTTTTGTATTCTTAGGTTTATCTATCTCTAAGATACTAGATTTATCTGGTTTAATAGATTTATATAAGTAATCTGATACTATAAATGGTAAGAATAATACAAATACAAGTGGATATAAAGCAGCATGAACATTAGCTAGAAGTATAGATAATATTCCTATAAACAATATGTTTTTATAATTACCATATTGCCTTAATTTTTCTATAAAATATAGTATCAAAAGTAGAAGTATATAACTAACCAGTTGTGCTCTTACAGTAATAAATGGATTTAAAAAAGCAGATGCAAATAAAGTTGTAATAAAAGACATACCATAGTTTTTACTCATCTTAAAAGAAGTAATAAACATAGTAAAACAAAGTATAAATGTAAGTACTATATTAGATGCAAATAATCCATTAAAACCAAAATGTTTATATATTTTAAATATACTTAAATCGTATAACCAATGTGGATAAGTATATTTTAAATCAGGTATAAAAGAGAAATGATCTTTCATATCTACACCATATTTCTCTATAGCTTCTCCTACTTTAATAGTATAAAAAGTATCATTTTGCATATCTTTGTTAGATAGTATTAAAGATACTAGTATAAATACTAATATAGTAAATATGATTAATAATATCTTCTTCTTATTATCTTTCATAATTTAGTCCTCACTAAATATTTTAACATAAAAAAAAGATAATTATTAATTATCTTTTATTTTAACTTCATTGTAGGGAATAGTATTACTTCTCTAATAGTTTCTTGTTCAGTAAATAGCATTACAAGTCTATCTATTCCATATCCAATTCCTCCAGCTGGTGGCATACCATATTCTAGAGCTTCGATAAAGTCCATATCGATATCGTTAGCTTCATCGTTACCTTTATCTCTTTCTTTTAATTGCTCTTCAAATCTTTCTAATTGATCGATTGGATCATTAAGTTCTGTATATGCATTAGCAAATTCTTTTCCGCCAATGAATAATTCGAATCTATCTACGAATCTTGGATCATCTGGATTCTTCTTAGTTAGTGGAGATATCTCTACTGGATGACCATATAAGAATGTTGGTTGAATAAGTGTTTCTTCAACATACTTTTCGAAGAATAGATTGATAATATGACCTACATTCTTTTCATGTTCTTCTACATGAATATCATGCTCTTCAGCAAGTTTTAATGCCTCTTCAACAGTCATTTCTTTCTTGAAGTCAATTCCTGTCTTTTCTTTTATAGCATCAACCATACTTATTCTCTTCCATGGTCCTTCTAGATTTATTTCATTTCCACACCAATTGAATGTCATCTTACCTGCTACTTCTTTAGCAATAGTAGTGTACATAGCTTCAGTTAAATCCATCATACCTTCTAGATCACTATATGCTAGATAAGCTTCCATCAAAGTAAATTCAGGATTATGTTTTGGATCCATTCCTTCATTTCTGAATACTCTACCTATCTCGTATACAGCTTCCATTCCTCCAACTAATAATCTCTTTAGAGGAAGCTCTAGAGCTATTCTTAAATACATATCTATATCTTGTGTATTATGATGAGTTACGAATGGTCTAGCACTAGCTCCTGTTAAAAGAGTAGTTAGTACTGGAGTTTCTACTTCAGTAAATCCTCTACTATCCATAAAATTTTGAATACATCTAATTATTTTTGGACGCATAAATGCAATCTTCTTAGAGTCTTCATTCATTATTAAATCTACATAACGTCTTCTATAACGTTCTTCTATATCAGTTAATCCATGGAACTTCTCTGGAAGTGGTTTTAAAGCTTTAACTAAGTGTGTGTATTCTAAACATTTTACTGTTACTTCACCAGTTTTAGTCTTCATTATCTTACCATGAACACCTACTATATCACCGATATCAGCAGTCTTAAATAATTCGTATGTTTCTTCTCCAACATCGTTGATTGATATATATACTTGAATATTTCCTGTCTTATCACTAATTGTAAAGAAAGATGCTTTTCCCATTTTTCGTATAAACATAATTCTTCCTGCTACAGTAGCTGTATCTGTCATATTTTCAAAATCATCATGTGGAATATCTTTATACTTTTCTTTTATATCATTTGCATATGAATCTCTTTCGAATCTATGTCCAAATGGATCCATACCCTTTTCACGAATATTTTGCGCTTTCTCACGTCTTACTAATTCTTGTTCAGTAAATTCTCTCATTTCCATGCCTTCTTTCTTTTTATAGAGTTATTATATATTAATTACTTAAATAAGTAAATTAGTTTAATTAAAAAGTTGAAAGTTAAATCTTTCAACTTCTTTCTTTTATATTATTACTTATAGATGCTGTTTTATTTGTAGCTGTTCTAACTCCACAATCAGCCCCTATTATCTTTATATTTGTCCTATTACCTACACAGACATTTGTCTTAACAGAAGCTTTATTTTTAACTAATTTAAATTCAGTTAAATTATCTGCATATGTAAGATTTATTCCAATTCCACTAGTATCTGTACTAGTAAAATAATAATCATGTGTCTTTCCATCATAAGTAACAACTACATATAATCCATTCCAATCTCCAAATGGACTTTGTTGTCCTTTATTTACTGGAAGACATTCTCTTGGAATATAATAACATGTATTCTTACTAGTCATTTTAAGTCTTTCTGATTCTACTTCACTTCTTGCTGCTTCAACATATCTTTTAGCATCTGTTATATAAGAAGATCTTCTAGATCTAGTAATATATTGACTAATATTTGGTACTGATATCATAAGTACAATACCAAGTATTATCATTACTGCTAGTACCTCTATTAATGTGAACCCTTTATTATTCATATTATCACCTATAATAATTATAATATCAAAAATAAATATAATAAACAAAAAAGTTATCTTTTTAAGATAACTTTACTTTTTTGATATTAAGAATTTTGGTAGTTCGTCTACTTTCTTCTTATTATTGATAATATCATATATCAAATTAATTATAGGTATTCTAACTTTTCTATGTTTTAAAAGTTTATATATAGATTTAATAGTATAAAGTCCTTCGATAGTAGTATTATTGACATATTCATCTATTTCACTTTGAGGAAGCTTCTTACCTAATAATATACCAAATGAGAAGTTTCTACTCTTCTTACTAGTAGCAGTAAGAAGTAAATCTCCAAATCCTGCAAAAGTAAGAATAGTATCTCTATCTCCACCTAGTTTACTAATTAATTCTTTAATGTCATTTAAGCTTTCAGTAATAAACATAGCTTGTGTAGATTCTGGATATCCTAAACCATCTAACATACCTGCTGCAATAGCAATTACGTTTTTGATTGATCCACATATTTCTACACCTATTACATCTGATGATTCTCTCAATTTTAATGAATCATTTTCTAAAGCTTTTTTAACTATTTTAATTGTTTTCTTTCTCTCACTTGCAATAGTAAGTCCAATTGGGCAATTAGTAACTATATCTACTGCAAAGCTTGGTCCACTTATAACACAATAATTCTTTGTCTTAACATATTTCTTAAATATATCATCGACAAATAAACAAGTTCCTCTTTCTATTCCTTTTGATGCAAGTACAAATTGTTGATTCTTATTATAGTAGTTCTTTATTTCTTTGCTAACATCTCCAACAAATGCTGCTGGAACTGCTATTACTATTATGTCGCTATCTTTTACTACGTATTCCATATCGTTAGATATTTCTATATCTTTAGGAATTCTAACTCCTGGTAATACTTTTCTGTTTTCCCTATATGTAACTATCTCTTCTTTTTCTTGTTCGAATTTAGTCCACATTTTGACATTGTTCTTAGCCTTCTTGTCAAATTGTAGAGCTAGAGCTAGTCCATACGCTCCTGTTCCAATTATTCCAATGTTCACTACAAATCACCTATAACAGAACGTTATGGTAAACATCTTGAACATCGTCTATATCTTCAAGCATACTTACTAATTCCATTACTTTGTCTGTATTTTCATCGTCTAATTCAATTGGATTTTTAGCTACATAAGAAACTTCACAAGTTGAAAATTCTTGAACTCCAGCTTCTTGTAATGCATCTTTAACTTTTAATAATGCATCTGAATCTGTATATATAATATAGTTTTCATCTTCTTCAACAATATCTTGTGCACCATTATCTAGTGCTGCCATCATAATAGTGTCCATGTCGATAGCTTTATCTATTACGATAACACCTTTTCTTTCAAACAAATAAGATACAGAACCATCAGTTCCTAGATTTCCACCTTTTTTAGTTAATGTACTTCTAACTAACATAGCAGTTCTATTTCTATTATCTGTAAGGCAATCTATCATAATAGCTGCTCCACCACTACCATATCCTTCATAACGAATAGATTCGTAGTTTTCTTGATCACCATTACCTGTTGCTTTATCGATAGCTCTTTGAATATTATCTCTAGGCATGTTGTTTGCTCTTGCCTTTTCAATAACAGCTCTTAGTGCTGGATTAGCATCTGGATCTCCATTAGTTCCACGAGCTGCTATATAAATCTCTTTTGCTATCTTTTGGAATACTTTTCCTCTTTGAGCATCTAGCTCACCTTTTTTTCTATGAATTGTTGCCCATTTTGAGTGTCCACTCATATTTACACCTCTTTGATATCAGTTTCATTAATAGTATAACAAAAAAAAACTAATTAAAAAATAAAAATTATCTTATTTTAACTAGTTTTTTATCTTTTTCTTCATCGAAAATAGGATTTTGTTTCATAAATTCTTTAATAGCATTAGGTTTGAATGTATAAGTAGCGTTCTTAAAGTCCTCTCTCAGATCACCTGATTCTTCAAAAAAGAAAGTAGGTAATTGAGCATTTTTTAATGAATCAAATTCAAATTTAATATCTTCAAGTCTTCTTATTTCTTTTTCTCTTCTACAAAATGTTATAGGATGTAATAATACTCTAAAAGCATTTGTGTTTATACTTATTGAAATAAGGAGATTTTTCTTAAAAGTTAATCCATCATTATATTCTTTTATTTCTTCATCGTTTTCTACTACTTCTAAGCTTTTTAAATAGTATGCTCCTCTTTCTTCTTCAGACATTGGTTTAGTCATATTTACGCTCCTTTATATATACTTTATCATTATTTCTATCTACTACTATAGTTGGTTCATTATTAGCAGTTAATTCATTTTGTTTATTTTTGCTTTTATTAATATTAATTTCATCAGTATCTAGTCTTGGATGATTAAAATCACTTGCAAAACTAGCAGGAGTTAATTTTGGAAGATCTTTTCTATTGCAGTTATGATAACTATATACTAGATCTCTTGGATCATCTTCATAATATGGATAGTCATAAATAATATCTCTTATATCATCTACACTTCTACTCTTTTGTCTTTGATATTTACCATCTTTTTGAATAACTCTAAATCCATGATATCTAAAGTGACCCATTCTTACTTTACCTGTATTATCACTATCGTAAGCATTTGTATGCCATCCATCGTGATGAACTGTTCTAGTATGTGTTTCTGTATTACCTTTTGAGTCTGTAGTAGTATAAGTCTCTGTCGTAGTATATTCATAATAGAACTCTAAGAAATCTGGATTGCTTTTCATAACTGCAAATAGATAACGCCAGTTATCTTCACCATTATATAACTCTTTAGCAGCTTTATAAAAAGCTTCATCGTCTTTAGTTATTTCCATGTATTCTGGAGTTCTTGTATATCCCCAGTAATCTTCTAATTCTGAATCTACATATTTATTTATACTTAATGTGCTAGATATATTTTTCTTATATAAATGTAGATGTCTTACAGGTATATCACACTCTACCTGTTTAGAGCATCCACTCATAGTAACTGGTATTCCAAGTGCAACTACAACCGCTAATAATTTCTTTAAACTTATTTTTTCCAAAATAATCTCCCCTTTTTGAATGTCCTATATTATACACTATTATATAGATAAAGTCAAAATTGACTTTCACGAACAAATGTGTTATAATAGCTAACGTTAAAAAAAGGGGGATCACTATGGGATTAAGAAGTAAAGGATATGAAGTATTTGAATCTAAAGTACAAAACTTCAAAGGTATTATTAAGAAATTAGAAGGTATCATAGATACTAGTGATTATGAAGAAAAATTAGAAGCTATATATAATGATTTAAATAATACTGATATAAGTGGTAAAAATATGCCTACATCTACAATGAGAGATGACTATGAGCACTACTCTCTTACACCATTTAATGAAAGAGTTGATACTTTAACTGATAAACTAGAAGAAGAATTACTTCCATTCTACGAAGTACATCTTCTATCTAATCAGATTAATAACGATGTAGAAAATATTAATGAAGAAAATGTAGAACAAATTGTTAACGATACAATTGCACTTATTAAAAAGATAATTGATTTAAATGCACATAATAGAAAAGATTTAACTCATATTATAGATAAAGCATACAAAAGTATATATAAAGTAATTCTTAATGAAGAGATGCTTGATAAAAATGATGTATTAAAATATGTAATAGATATTAATAACGATCAGATAAGAGAAGCTCTAGGAAGATTAACTGAAAAAGATATAAAAGATCTACCTAAAGGAAATGTTATTAGAGATGAACTTAAAAATATTAAAAAAGAAGGATTAGGATATGACTTCTTAAACCCTAGTATTATTAGAGAAATAGCTCTTCTTACCTTAAGTGATAAGAATGAGAACTTTAAAATAAGAAAAGAAAAGGCTGCCAAAGAACTTGCTAGTCATATAAATGAAATTGTATATGCTAGAAAAGTAGTTGAAGATGAATCCAAAGATAATAAGAGTGAAATAAGAGGATTAAGATTAAGAGAATCTGCTCTAACTGCTAAAATATTATCATTTGTTTTAGTACCTATTATTGGAATAGTTGGTGGTCATGAATTAGGTAAAGCATTATCTAATAGAATCGATGAATACAAAACAATTACAAGAACTGTAAACTATGAAACTAAAAAACAAATTGGAGAAGAAGACTCAGTATACGATGAACACGAAACAACTTATACTGCTACTGTAAAAGAATGTACTCCATGGAGAAAGAATCCTAGTGGTATCGGATATGTTAGAAATGTTAAAGCATATGAATTTAGATCTACTGAAGGTAAAAAAGAATTTGATATAGAAGAAATTAAAAATGCTAAAGAAAAATATAAATATATGGAATCTAAAGATGTTCTTGATGCTGATGAAAATACTACAGATTCAGTAATACTTGTAACTGAAACATTCCAAGATAAAAACGATACTAGAAAGAGTACTAAATATATACTTCCATTATCTATCGTAGGAGGAGTATTTGGTATTGGTATAGAAGTACTTCTAGCTTTCTTAGGACTTTTAAGTCCAGAGAAGTTAAGTATAGCTAAAAGAGAACTATTTAGAGAATTAAAGAGAAAAGCTGTTGTTAAAGATAGAATTAAAGAAGAAAAAGTACGTATTAATGATCAAATATTAAGTATTCAAGAAGAGTATAAAGAAAAGACAACTAGATATGGTAATATCGATGAAATAACAATGCCAGAGATAGAGCCACAAGCAGTTAAATATCTACATAAATAAAACTACACTATTGTGTATTTTTTTGAAGTCCTTGATATCATTGACAATTAGAGGCTTTTATGGTATAATACAAATATCTTGAGAGGGAGTAGTTCCACAAGTATGTGCATTAATTCGTCAGGACAGATTAACATCTCGGATTAATTATAAAGAACAAGACTTTTATAGAAATATAAGAGTCTTTTTTTATGCGAGACTCAGTTAAAATTGAGGATAGATATTTATGACAGAAAAAATTGGATATTCTACTTACGAATCAAAACTTAGCAATATTGAAAGGATTATAAGTTTACTTGATGGAATTATCAATGTAGATGATTACAAAAAAGAATTAGAGGTTATTAAGAAAGATGTTAATTCTAGATTCAGTACTTTTAATCCAAAGAATAATGAAATACATGCTAACTTTCTTGAAGGTATTTGTTCTAAATTAGATAATATGGAAGCTTTAGCTAATGAAAGTTATCTACCCTTCTATGAATTACATTTATTAACAAGACAAATTGAAGAAAAAGTTGATGATATTGATTATGAAAGTATCGATCTATACATAGCAAAAGCTAAAGAAGTTATTAATACAATCAATAGTGTTGAGCCATATAATAGAGATGATTTAAAAGAAATAATCAGTAAAGCTTATCAAGCTGTATATAAAGTTCTTATCAAAGAAGAAGTATATGACAGAACTACTCTATTAGATTATCTTGTAACTGAAGCAAAAAGAATTAATCAAGAAAATATAGGAAGACTAATAGAAAAAGATATTTCAATAATAGATAGCACTATTAAATATAATGAATTAGAAGGAATTAGAAAAAATGGACTTGGATATGACTATCTAAGTAGAAGTGTTATAAAAGAAATAGCAAAACATTATTACAATGATTATTACAGCACTGTTGAACAACAAAAAAAGACTGCATTTAGTGAATTCCATAAAAATCTAGATAGTTTAAAAAAAGATAATAAACATATTGAGGATGATAAAAAAGCAATTAAAAATCTAAGAATTAGAATTGGAGCTGTTTGGGCAAAGATGATTGCTTATGCACTAGTTCCAGTACTAGCAACTACTGCTACTTCTGTTATAGGAGGAGCAATAGATAGAAACTACAAGACAAAAAGTAAAACTTATAATGTTGAAACAAGAGAAATGACGGAAGAAAAAGAAGGATATGAACTTAAAACAGATGGATCTAAAATTATTACTATATATGAACCATGGGAAGAAGATGGAAGATTATTACATGGTAAATATAAAAGAACTATAAAAAAATATGAAGTATTAGATGATTCTTCAGCAGAAGAAATAATGAATGCTCCTCTAGAAGATGTTCTTCATGAAAAAACAAAATTAATTAAGGAGACTGAAGATACTAGTGAAGACTTAAGAAAAGAAGAAATCAAAGATAGATTAGTCGAGTTAAGAGAAGTTAGCCAAGATTATGATGATAGTAAATTAGGACCTACTGGATTAGTTTTAGGTGGAATCATGGGAGGATTTACTAGTCTAATGGCATTTGCACTTTATGAAGATGAAGAAAGAAAATTTAGAGAGTGGAACGATGATAGACTTCGTCTAAAAAATCAAAGAAATGGATATCCTAGTAACAAAGATATGAGAAAGAAATTTAAAGGATTAAAACAAGAAATGCTTGATGCTCAAAAAGAATATCAAGAGAAAATGAATACATATGGAAAAGTAAATAGTACTAGTTTTGATGGAAACGTAAAAAGATATGTACGTAAATAAAAAAAGCTACACGAAAGTGTAGCTCTTTTTATATAAACTCCATAATAATTGGTAGAAGGCTTATTAATAATAGTAGTATTATAAATACCCAAGATATTTTAGAAATAGTAATTCTTTTTATTTTCTTAAATTCAAAGTCTTTTTTATTATATGGTTTTACTTCTTTAAGAGTTAAGAATAAACTCTTTCTTTTTGTTAAATCTTCTTTACTAACCAATACAAATTCATCATTAGCATCTGTTTCACTATATCTAACATCTTTAAGTCTTGCTATATAGTTAAACATAGCCATATCCATAGAAGCTCCTACTAGATTACATATAGATAGTGTTACTAACATCATATTATGAGTAAGCATACCTATTATATATGTAATTACTCCTATTACCATAAATGGCATTTGAAGTGATATAAGTATTCCCTTCTTTGATATTTCTTGTCTACATAGACAGTATAGTATTCCTTTTTCTAGTGCTATTCCAAAGTAAACATTCTTAGGTTTAGCTCCTCCTATTACATACCCTACTCCATGTAAGAATTCATGTAAGCATAGATATCCTAGCATTAATGGTAAAAAGAACATGAATTCTACAGATCCAGTAAGTCCACTAGACTGTAATGAAATCCAAAATACTGTTAATGCTATTAATAATATAAATATTACTATACTGAATATATTAGCTGTTACTAGATTAAATTTGTATATGTACTCTTTTTCTTTCATTATTTATTGTATTCGTTAATTAAGTTAACAAATTCCTCCTGATATGCATTAAGCTTTTCTTCTGTAGTTGCTTCAAATCTTGCTGTTAAATTAGGTCCAGTGTTACTTGCTCTTACAAGAGCCCAACCATCTTCAAATGTAACTCTAACACCATCGATAGTATTACAGTCATACCCCTTACTCATTGCATATTCCTTTACTTGTTCTACTATTCCAAATTTCTTTTCATCAATAGATTTAAACTTTAATTCTTCTGTAGAATAATAATTATTTATTCCATCTAATAATTCACTAACTTTTTTATCGTTGTGAGATAGTATCTCTATTAGTCTTAATCCAGCATATAGTCCTGAATCGAAACAAGGCCACTTGTCATTAAAATATACATGTCCTGATAACTCTCCTCCAAATGGAAGATTATCATCTTTAACTTTAGCTTTAGTATAACTGTTACCTGTTCTATAGCAAATACCCTTAGCTCCAAGTTTTTCTATCTCATCAGTTAAACTCTTAGAGCATTTAACATCATATAAGAATTCTTTCTTAGCTACTTTGTTAATAATATCTCTTATTATGATAATCATATATTTATCAGTTGCTATATAATTACCATTTTCATCTATTACTCCAAGTCTATCTCCATCACCATCGAAACCTAATCCTAAATCAGCATGTGTTTCAAGTACTCTCTTCTTTAATCCATCTAAGTTCTTTTCTACACATGGATCTGGATGGTGATTAGGGAATGTTGAATCACTTTCACCATATATAACATCTACATCTATTGGGAACATTTCATATAGTTCTTTAGCTATTATAGATGTTGTTCCATTACCTGGATCTAGTACTACTTTTAATCTTCTAGGTCCAAAATCTAATGATTTCTTAAATAATTCTATATATTCTTTTCTAATATCGTATGTTCTGTAATCTCCTCTTCCTTCTAGGAAGTCTTGAGTAAGAGTAAAATCACGGAACTCTTCGATCATTTCTCCTCTAGCATTTCCTCTTTCATCAAATGCAAATTTAAAACCATTATCGTCTTTAGGATTATGACTAGCAGTTACCATTATACCTGTAGGATTATTAAGTCTTATACAAGCATAATAATACATTGGAGTTGTAACTAGACCTAAGTCTACTACGTTTAATCCTGAATCGATTAATCCATCTATTAAATATTTAGATAATATTGGAGATGAATATCTATTATCTCTACCTACTATAGCAGTCTTCTTCCCCATTTTCTTTACATATGTAGCAAAACTTCTACCAATAGTATAAGCAGCTTCACTATTTAATTCATCTGGATATACACCTCTAATATCGTATCCTCTAAAGATGTACTTGTTAATATTTCTATTTACTTCCATATTTACCCTCTTCTTATTACTTAATTTTTGAAGTATCTTCTTTAACTTCTTTAGAATCATGTGTACATGTAAATTGTTGATTTTGGAATTCATTTAATTGAGCTGGTGCTGTCTTAGTATATGGTTTAAAACTAGGATCATCTAATAATTCTTTATTGTTTTTAAAGTCTATATTAAAAGATACTGTATTATCTTTAACAACCATTTTAACTTTATCGTTAGCCTCAGCTAAATCTACAAGTGGAGTTACAACTGGATCAGTTAAGTTAGGTTCATTTACATTATCATAAGCAAACTTATAATCAAGTGATAATACGTAACCATCACGGAAATGTCCTTCAACCTCTTCAGAAACCATTCCACCTTTATTATCGAAATAACCATGAGAACAAGACATATCAAGATATACGATATCTTCGATAGTACTCTTAGGTTTAGACCCTGCAAAAATAATTCTAAAAGCAGGTGGCATTAGTATCAATATAGCAATAATTGTCATAGCTACATAACAATAAACATCTTTCTTATCTTTACTTCTTCTTCCTTCAAGTATTATTATCTCTTCTTCAGTCATTCCTTCATATTTATCTTTTTCTTTTTTCTCTTCTTTTACTTCTTCTTTTTTCTCTTCAACTGGTTCTTTAGTATCCATATTGTATCCCTACTTTCTACTCTATAATAAATATAGCATAAATATAAACAAAAAAAAAGTTCCTAGGTTAAGAACTTTTTTTTATTTGTCACTATTTATTTAATTCTTTAAGTAAATCTATTACTTTCTTGATTTCAAGTTCGTATCTTAATACGTCTGCTCCACCAATTGATCTTAAGAAATCTTCTTTCTTCATCTTGTATTCTTTAGCCATCTTGTCTACTTCTTCATCTAATTCTTTGTCAGAAATCTTTACTTCTTCAAGTTTTTGAATCTCTTCAAGCATTAATCTATATAGAGTATTCTTGTAAGCTTCTTTTTCCATAGATGCTCTTAAATCTTTTTCAGTAGACTTAGTGAATTGATAATACATTTCGATAGATAATCCTTGCATTCTTAAATCTTGTTCATATCTTTTAACCATTCTATCAATTTCGTCTTCTACCATTTCTTCTGGTATATCTACTTCAACATTCTTAGCTACTTCAGCAAGGAGTTTATCTATATATTCATCTTCAGCATGTTTCTCTTTATCAGCTTTAATATCATCTTCTATATGTTTCATTAAAGTCTCTTTAGAGTTAACACCTTCGATAGCTAAATCTTCGAATAATTCTTCATTGAATTCTCTTTCAATTTTTTCTTTGACTTCATGTAGTTTAACTTTGAATACTACTGCTTTACCAGCTAAGTTCTTAGCAGGATAATCTTCAGGGAAAGTTAAATTAATTTCTTTCTCTTCTTCAGGTTTCATTCCTACCATTTGATCTTCAAATCCTGGAACGAACTTACCACTACCTATTTCTAGTTCGTAGTTTTCAGCTTTTCCACCATCGAATGGAACACCATCTAAGAATCCTTCAAAATCGAATACTGCGATATTACCTTTTTCAAGTTTTCCTTTTTCTTTAGTCTTAATCTCACTATAATCCTCTAGTAGATGTCCTAGTTCATGTTCAATTTCTTCTTTAGTTACTTTTACTTTATCTTTAGCAACTTTTAATCCTTTATAGTTTTTAACTTTAACTTCTGGTTTAGTAATAATAGTAAATACAAATTCTATTCCATTATCATCTACACTCTTAATATCTACTCGTGGCATAACAACTGGAACAAGTTTAGATTCTTCAAGTGCTCTATGATAAGCTTCATCTACTACATAATCACTAGCTGGTAAATATAAACTCTGTTTACCAAACTTCTTTTCATATATATCTCTTGGTACTTTACCTTTTCTAAATCCAGGTACATTTACTTCCTTTACTTTTTCTTTAAAAGCTTTATCTAAGGCATTTTTCCAAGACTCATTTTCTATTTTTATAAATACTTCTTTTGCTTTTTTACTTTTAGCCATAATAACCTCCACTTTCCTTATATATTATATCTTATTAATATCTATTAAACAAGCAAAATATCAACAAAAAATAGTACCTAACGTACTATTTAATTTCAGTAATTTCTATTTTGTAAGCACCATTTGGGCTTTCAACTTCTACTATGTCTCCAACCTTTTTATTCATGATTGCTTTTGCAATTGGGCTTTCATTAGAAATCTTGCTTTGGAATGGATCTGCTTCTTGACTTCCTACTATTTTGTATTCGTCAGTTTCATCGTCATCAACATACTTGATTTCAACAGTTGATCCTAAAGCAACTTTATCTGTCTTCTTGTTTTCAATTATTTCATAATTTTCAAGCATCTTTTCAATCTTTTTTATTCTACCTTCAAGTTCAGCTTGATCGTTTTTAGCAGCATCGTAATCTGCATTTTCAGATAAATCTCCAAGTGCTCTAGCTTCTTTAATAGCCTTTAAATTAGCTGGTCTTTTAACATTTATTAAATCATCAAGCTCTGCTTGTAATTCCTTTAATCCTTCTTCAGTTAATAATGTTGGTTTTTTCTCTTTCACAACAAACACCTCTTTTTCAATCTAATACCCAAAATCATATCACAATTTAAATAAACTGTCAATATTTTTAGGTTAACACATTTCTATTTCTTCAAGGAAGAAATCATCAGTCATTCCTGCTATAAAATCTATGACTATTCTCTTGTTATCAGTATGCTCTCTATACTCTTTACTTTCGTTATTTAAGAATATAGTAAATATCTTACTATCAGTATTATTATTATCTAAATCATTAAGATATTTATTATATATTTTATTCATACCAGATTCATAATATTCGATACTTTCATTAGTATTAGCAGCAGCATAAACATATTCATAATTAAACTTTAACAATTTGTTTAATGCTTCATAGATATTCTTACTAATTATTATTTTACCTTTTTCATAACTATTGTTAACTATATCTAATATCAGTGTATTGATTATTGCACTATTAGTATTACCCATAACATCTGTTACATCTTTAGGTATATCTTCTCTTTTTATAACTCCTAATGTAATAGCATCTTCAAGATCTCTTCCAATATATGCGATTACATCACTTATTCTTACTATACATCCTTCAAGAGTCATAGGTTTTAATGTCTTTTCATAGTCTTTACTCTTCCATGCTTCATAATAGTCTTTTAAAAATTCTTCTTTAGTCTTCTTAACTGGATAGTACTCTTCTTCTATCTTTTCACCATTATGACACATCATACCATCTAATACTTGTATAGTTAAGTTCTTATTCTTTATCTCTAAATAATTTCTAGCACTTTGCATGTTATGCATAAATGGCATTCCTATTTCTCTTAGAGATATCTTATTAAGAATAGCTTCCCCTGTGTGACCTATTGGAGTATGTCCAATATCATGACCTAGTGCTATTGCTTCTATTAAATCTTCATTAAGATTAAGGCATCTACCAATAGTTCTAGCTATTTTAGATACTAGCTGTACATGTATCATTCTTTTAGATATATGATCGTTATCACTGAAAGAAAATACTTGTGTCTTATCTAAATATCTAGAATAACTTGCACTATGAATAATAGTATCAGTATCATGAAAGAAAGCTGGTCTTACATCCTCTTCTTCATCTTCTAATCTAATAGCATCCTTACTCTTACAAGCATATTTAGATAATGTCTCTTCTTTCTTTAAAATATTCTCTTTAATAGTATCTATCATTTCCATAAAATCACCTATTAACAATTATAACACATAAAAAAGAACATCTCTGTTCTTTTTATTATTTAACACTCTTTATTAGATTTTTATAACCATCGCCCATATCTTCTTCTATAACTTCAAATGTTACTGTATATGTTTTACCTACTTTTAACTTAGAATCTAATTTATTTTTTCCCTTATAATAATAATAAAATACATGTATATTATTATCTTTATCCGTAAATATATATGATTTATAAGTTGACATAATATTATTTTTAATATGTACACCATTAGATCCCTCTTCGGTATATGTTAATTTTTCTACATTTTTCCCAAATGGAAATAATCCTAGTTTTTTCCTCAACTCATTTTCATCATTAATATTAGTTACATCTTCATTAGTAGCTTTTACATATACTTTATAATCTGAAACAATATTATCGGATGTTAAATATAGATCAAATTTTAATTTATCTTTATATATATATGCTTCTTTTTCTAAAATAGCATTTTCTTTTTTTCCTACTTCATATAATTCCATTCCAACATAGATATTGCAATGTCCGTCATAACAAGATGATCCATCTACTTCAGCATCTTTCATTACTTTATTATTTTCACTAGAGCTAGTAAGTGCGAAAAATGCTATTCCTCCTCCAAATAAAGCAAGTATAATTGGAATAATTATAAGCAATACTTTACTTCCACCTTTTTTTGGTTCTTCCATAACTGGTGGTTCTGGTGCTGGCATAACATTTTGTACTTGTTCTTCTAGAACTGGTTGAGTGTATGCTACTGGTGGTACTTCGTATACTGGTGTTTCTACTACTTGTGGCTGTACTACTTGCTCTACCTGTGGTTGTACAGTTTGTTGCACTTCTACTTGTTGTACAACTTGTGGTTGTACTACTTGTGGCTGTTCTACTCTTGTCTCTTCAGGAAGTCCTGCCCATACCTGATTACTAGCATTTGCACTTGCTACTGGTGTTACATAATCAACTTCTTCGATTGGTTTAGCAAAAATACCATTTGCATTATTATTTAATGATGAAGATGTTTCATCTGTATTTATATTTTCGTTATTATTTTCCATATACATACTCCTATCTTAAATAAACTATCATAGAGGATTATAACATTAATAAGTATATAAAGCATGTTATCATTTCGTAAATTAACACTTTTTTACAAAATAAAAAAGTGAAATATTATTTCACTTTTATTCTCATCATTGAATCCTTCTCAATATCTATATCAGTAGGTACATATAGATGTAATATTTCTTCAGGATGTCTTGCTACATCTATAGGATTCATCTCTTCATCATATAGCTTTTCTACAGTGAAAGATATTATATCTCCTTTTGGAGTAAATATTTCTACTTCGTTACCCACTTCGAAATAGTTTCTTTCTGTGATTGTTACTATTTTGCTATCTTTATCATAATCAAGTACTTGTGCTAAGAAATCTTGATTAGAGTTTTCTTGTCTTCCTGTATAATACTGATCGTTTTCATCAGCTTTCTTTAAATAGTAATGAGTACTTGTCTCTCTATTAGCTACTCTTGATAGTGCTTTATTTTCTTTAGCTACTAACTCTTTAGTAAGAGTTCCAGCATAATATGCATCTATTAGTCTTCTATAACATGATATTACAGTAGCTAAATAATATGCACTTCTCATTCTACCTTCTACTTTTAATGATTTAACACCACTATCTAATAGTTCTTTTAGATATGCAGACATATTTAAATCTTTAGTAGCCATAGTGAACTTAGACTCGCTATCATCTATATCGAAAGCAAATCTACATATTTGTGCACATCCACCACGATTAGCATCTCTATTAGTAAAATAGTTTGATAGACAACATCTACCACTATAGAAAGTACACATAGCACCATGTATGAATACTTCTAGATCTATTGGAGAATAATCCATTATCTCTTTTATTTCTTTAATGCTTACTTCACGAGCTAAGACTACTCTATCTAGTCCTTCTTCTTTCCAGTATAATACTGCTTCTTTGTTAGTAGTAGATCCTTGTGTAGATAAATGTACTTCTACATCGTATTTACCTTTAATATATTTAATTAAGAATGGATCACTTACTATAAATGCATCTATTCCTGCATCTACTACATCTTTAATAAATTCATTTACTCCATCTATATCTTCATTGTGGAAAACTATATTTAAAGTTAAATATACTTTCTTATTTAGATTATGAGCAAATGAGCATGCTTCTTTAATATCATCAATACTAAAGTTATTAGCATTAGCTCTAAGACTGTAATCCTGTCCTCCTATATATACAGCATCTGCACCATATAGAAGTGCTATCTTAAGTCTTTCTAAGTCTCCTGCTGGAGATAAAAGTTCTACTCTAGTCATTTTTCTTCACCTTATAGATTGTCTTAGTAAAGAAGAAGCCTCTATAGTCTCCTATTAAACTATCTATCTCTTTCTCTATATTTTCATCTTTAGTATCTATAAGTTTCTTAAATAATACTAATACTTTAGTAAATAATTCCTTTTCTATAAATGTTTCATTAAGAATAACATAGTCTGTATTTAATCTATTAACTATATTAGATCCATTAAGAAGTTTTCCATAGTATAATCCAGTTCCATGTTCTTCTTCATTAACTATATATTCTTCATTGTTATTGATAACTGTATATCTACTTTCTTCTTTCTCTTTATTATGTGATTTAAAATGATTAGTTAACAAGTGTCTTCTTGTAAAACTCATAAGTGGATAACAGAATACATTAGTCATTAATTTCATCTTAGTTTTAGATGCTATCTCTATTATCTCATCTACAGTTATCTCTTTAGATACTACTCCATATTTAACATTCTTATCAAAATAATAATTACATGTATTATAGTTAGTAACCATATGAGTTTGATCCCATACTAAATCTAGTTTAAGATTTAATTTATTTCTTAAACTAAGTACAGCCATATCATAGAATAATACTCCAGTAATACCTAATTTATCTAACTCTATTAATATATCTTTTAAATTATCTAATTCTTCATTAAAGAAGTTCTTATTTAAAGATACAAATATTTCTATATCTTTATTTTCTTCTCTAATAGCTTTAATATCTTCTAAAGTAAAATAACTTTCATATCCACATGAATAGTCTTTTAACGCAAAAATAAAGGCATCAGCCCCTATTTTTTTATACTCTAAGATATTATTTTTATTATTAACTGCTACAGTTAATTTCATATCCTATCACTTCTCTTTTTTTCTTTGTGTTATTGCAATACCGTCTCCTACATTAACGAATTCAGTATCGTATTTATCGTGATTCATAAGATATTCTTTATATGCTTTAATCTTTCTTACAAGACCTCTAAGATTCTTACTCTTTATTTCATTTTCATCTTTATCAACATATCCATGGAAATTAATATTATCAGTAATAAAATATCCATCGTGTTCAAGATTATCTTCAAAGTGTTCCATAAAGTTAATATTTTGTCCTTTAGCTCCATCTAGAATATTAAATCAAACTTTTCTTTTAATTTAACATCTAATGCATCTTTGAATATTGGAGTAATTCTATCTTCTAGTTCAAGAGCTTTAATATTCTTTAAAGCTTCCATATATCTTTCTTCATCTCTTTCGATAGTAACTACTTTAATTTTAGGATTAGCAAGACACATCATGATACTTGAATATCCGATAGCTGTTCCTATTTCAAGAACTGTCTCTATCTGATGTTTAATAATAAATGTAGTTAAATAATCTATTCCTTCATCTTGCATTATAGGTACTTTATGTTCTTCAGCATATTTCTTAATATCTTTTATCATCGAGTGGTAATTACCTACCATAATCTAGTCGTCTCTCTTTCTATCGTTGCCATTTACCAGCTTGTTCAAGTTCTCTTTGTTTAGCTTGGTGTTCAGCATATGTTTTAAAAAAGTATGTATTTCCTTCATTATCGGATAAGAAATAAACGTTTTCTGTCTTTGCAGGATGAACAGCAGCATTAAGTGCTTCTTTTCCTGGTAGTGATATAGGTCCTACTGGAAGTCCTGCATTCTGATATGTATTGTATGGATTGTTATTTTGAATCATTTCACTAGTTGCAATTCCAACATCAGAAAATTTCTTTCTTGCTCCATAATAAAGTGTTGCACAACTTTCTAGTTTCATCGAACTAGATAACCTATTATAGAACACACTAGATATCTTGTCAAAATCTCTCTTTTTACCTTCTTTTTCGATAATAGATGCCATTGTAACAATATCTTTAAGTGAATACTTACTATTTACTATTTCATCTTTATAAGTAGATAATACTTCATCTTCCTTCTTAAGCATCTTAGCAAATATCTCTTTAACTGTTACATCCTTACTAGCATAGTAATATGTATCAGGGAATAAGTATCCTTCTAAACTATAATATAATTTTTTATTCTTAATAGACTCATCTAAGAACCAATACTTCTCTATTATTTCGTTTAGATACTCTTCATCTTGTAATAGTTTTAATACATCTTCTTTAGTATTATTAGTATTTTCTGCAATGATATCAGCTACATCAGTAATATTGATTCCTTCTTTAAATGTTATCTTTATTTGATTCTTATTAATATCATTTCCCTTTTCAAGTTCTGCTACTATAGACTTTAAGTCCATACTCTTATTTAAATAATAAGTAGTAGCTTTAAAATCTTTAGATGGGAATAACTTTAAATATACTAAAAAGAAATCACTGTTCTTAATTAATCCTTTTTCTTTTAAAAGAATTCCTACTTCTTTTTTTGTTGCTCCTTGTGGTACTTCTACTTCTATCAGTGTAGTATCATTTGCATCTACTGGTTCTATATTAGTCTTGTAGACAAGTGTTAATGAAACTACTGCTATAAGTAAAAATACAAACATTATTAATGCTGCATTTCTAAGTATTTTCATATTGAAATAAATACGAGCAAATTATTGCTCGCTTCCTTCTCCTATTTTATTTTTAATTTCTTCTTGTAATGTGTTAAGGATTGTTTCAATTACTTTCCATTCTGCTTCAGTTGTAATTGGTTCTAATTTTTGATTTTCAGCATTTGGATCATAAATTGATGCATATACTTGAATGTTTCCTTTTTGGTCTTTTGAATTATCAGTATATACTATATAACTCTTTCCTGTTTCTTCTGAATCAAATGTGAATAGAATATCACACATGATTTCTTCTCCTTTATCATTAATTACTTTGAAACTATTTTTGTCATCCATAAAATTTACCTCTTCCCTTTTATTTTTTTCTATCTAAATACGATTGTAATATAATCGTTGCGGCCACACTATCAACAACTTGTTTTCTTTTCTTTCTAGATTTATCTCTATCTATTAGAGTATTATTTGCTATAACAGTCGTAAGTCTTTCATCTTCTAGTACTACTTCTTTACCTGTTTCCTTTTCAAGTTTATCTTTGAACTCATAAGATAGTTTAGCTTTCTCTCCAAGAGTATTATTCATATTCTTAGGAAGACCAAGTACTATTACATCTATCTTATTTTCTTCTACTATTTGTTTTACTTCATCTAGTAATTTATCGTATTCTTCATTGTGTCTTATTACTTTTAAATCACTTGCAAAAATACCACTTGTGGAAATAGATATTCCAAGTGTTCTAGATCCTAAATCAAGTCCTAAATATCTCATAATTTACTTACATAATTCTTTAATAGGACTTCGATAACTGTGCTTCTTTCAACACTAGTCATTTTATTTCTAGCGTCTTTATGACTCGAAATATATCCAGGGTCACCACTCATAATGTATCCTACTAACTGATTGATCTCGTTATATCCTTTTTCTTTTAATGCTTGGCAAACTTCTTTTAATGTAGAACTAACTAAAGACTCTTCTACAGTCTCTATATCATACATCGTAGTGTTCTCGATTTTATTTTCATTTTCATCCATTTTCATCACCTTGCTATCTACTATAATTTTATCATTGGTTTATATATTTATCAATTAAAATTTAACTAAAGTAAATGAAATAACAACCATAATAATTACGAATAATAATGATAGTATAATTCCATTAACTCTTTCGAATGTACTGCTCTTATACTTAACTCCAAGTCCATTAGTAATTAGTATTCCACCAATTAATCCACCTATATGTGCAAAGTTATCTATTCTTCCTCCAGATAGGAATCCAAGTATTAAGTTAATTATTACTAGCGGAATAATTTGACTCTTTACTACTCCTCCTAGATATACTCTATAGTATGATCCAAATGCTATCATAGAACCTAAAAGTCCAAATATAGCACCACTTGCTCCTACAGAATATCCAGTATTAAGTATCATTGAAAGCATACTACCAGTAATCATAGCAAACATGTAAGTAGTTAAATATTTAGCTTTACCTTGAAATGTTTCCATCTGACTACCAATAATAAATAATGAATACATATTGAAAAGTAAATGTAATATATCTGCATGTAAGAAGCCACCAGTAATTAATCTATACCACTGTCCACCTTCAATAATACTTTGACCATGAACTGCAAACAGGTCGAATACTGCATCTATCCCATTTGCATCATTAAGTAAGAATACTAAAAAGAATATCAATGTATTAATTACTATAAGTCCAATAGTTATTATAGGTTTTTTAGGTCTAAATATCTCATCCACTTTAACAGATTCCTTTCTATTCTTAGAATTAATATCATTAGTTATTCTAAGGAATAATTGTAATCCTTCCTCACTGAATTCTAATTTCTTATTAATATCTGGAAATATATCAGTAACAAATTTATATTTACTGAAATCTTTTTCATCATATATAGATATCTTATCGATATTTTTTTCATTTTCAAGTTTTAGATCTTCATCAGCATCTACATAGACACTTAGTACTTTAACTTTCATAGTTAAAGTTTTTTGTTTTATTTTTCTAACAATTCTTTTAGTTTTAAAAGAATCAAAATCTAATTGTTCATCATTGATAATATGATTAGAAACTATTCTTACTACTTGATAGTCACTATCTAGGTTCTCAAGCCAAATCTCATTATCTACACCTTGTAAGATAATAGGATTATAGTTTTGATTAGTAATTAAATAATGAAGTAGTTTCATTGCTATTAAGTTTTTTCTATCCATAGATTCAATCATATTAATCACTTCCTTAAATATTTATAATTATACACTTTATCTTATCTTAAATAAAGAAAAATACATAAATATGTAATTATTTACATTATTCTTTAATACTATTTATAAATTCTTCAAATTCCTTTGGAGGTGCTACCTCAAAATATATATGTTTATTAGTAAATGGATGAGTAAATTCTATACTTGTACTATGTAAGAATTGTCCAAAGTCTTTAATCTTTTCTTTTCCATATAACGGATCATTAGTAACTGGATGATTTATATATGCAAAATGTACTCTTATTTGGTGTGTTCTTCCTGTATCTAGTGTACATTTGACAAGAGTATTATTTTTAAATCTTTCAAGTACTTCAAAGTGAGTAATACTTTCTTTACCATTCACATCAGTTACAGCCATCTTTTGTCTATTAGATTTGTCTCTTCCAATTGGAGCATCTATAGTACCTTTATCATGGTTAATTACTCCATCTACTATAGCAATATATTTTCTTTTAACTTCTTTATTTTTTATCATATTACTAAGTACTTCAAGGGCTTTCTCTGTCTTAGCAACTATCATTAAACCACTAGTATCTTTATCTATTCTGTGAACTATACCAGGTCTATTCTTCTCTCCCACTCCTTCTAAATCAAATTTATATAAAAGAGCATTTACTAAAGTACCTGTATAATTACCAGGAGCTGGATGAACTACCATACCACTTTTTTTATTGATAATTAATAAGTACTCATCTTCATATACTATATCGATTGGTATATTCTCTTTTTCTATAGTTATCTCATAGCTAAGGTCATCAATTACTTCTATTTCATCAGCATCAGTAACCTTTAAAGAAGGGTTAGCATATGATCCATTAACAAGTACTTTATCTTCATCAATTAGCTTTTTAGCTTTAGTTCTAGATATATCATATTTATTAGCTACATATACATCTAATCTTTCTTCCATTTTACTAACAACTCCTTTATGTAGAATACAACGACTATAATAACTCCTGTTACTATAAGTGTATCTGCAATATTAAATACTGGATAATTATATCCAAATATGTTGAAATCTAAAAAGTCTATTACATATCCTCTAAATAATCTATCTATCATATTACCAACTACTCCAGAAAGGATTAGTCCATACGATATCTCCTCATATTTCTTTAATTCATTTTTCTCTATCATATAGATAAAAATAACTAAAAATATGACACTTATAACTAATAGTAGATTTACTTTATTAAATAATAATCCCCATGCTGCTCCCTTATTATGTACAAGAGTTAAAGAAAAGAAATTATTAATTATAGTTTTAGACTGACCTAGAGATAATTTACTACTTATAAATAGCTTAGTAAAAAAATCTATAATAAGACCTATTAATGATATTAAATAAACTTTCTTTTTCACTTTTTTCACCATTCTAATTGTATCATATCTCAATAAAACAAAAAAGAAAGAAGTTTTACTTCTTTCTTTTTTATTATTCAGTTACTTCGTCAACTAATTCATTTAGTCCTTCGCTAGTTTGATCTAACATTGGCATATCGTTATCCATCATAGCATCTCTTGTAGCACCAACTTTAACTGGTATAGATGTTGTAGAATTAGATCCACTAGTTGCAGATACTTTAGTAGTACCATCAGCTAAACATTTAATTATAACTCCGTGAGCATCTTTGCTAGAATATGTAAATTCATTATTTTCCATAATCTTAGCAATTCTCTCATCATCACTCTTCATTGACTTAATTGTTTCTCCTCCAGTAGTCATAATCCTTGTATAAACTTTCTTACCAGCATTACAACTTATAGAAGATACAGCAAAGTACATTGATTTATTAGTTCCTGGTTCAACTGGTACAACTGGTAATGATGCTTTAACTGTTGCAGTTGCTTTCTTTCCATTTGAATCAGTAGCATGTATCTTAGTTTCTCCAGTTTTTAAGCAAGTGATTGTAAATGATACTACTTGTCCATTTCCATTAGCTTTCTTAGAACCGATTGATAAGTATCCAACTAAGATATTATCAGAGTTAACATTCTTAAGTGTTCCATTATTAATTACTATTTGTCCATTAGTCTTCTTACCTTTTACACATTTATAATTTGACTCGTTAAACTTAATTGTACTTGATGCTGCAGCTTTAGCAACTGTTACTTTTGCAGTTCCTTTAACACCTTTATTAGATGTTGCTGTTAGAGTAACTGTTCCAGCTTTAACACAAGTAATTGTTATTTTTTGATATGCGGAAGTAGTTGTTGAATTTCCTCCACCATATTGGTTACCAGTCTTAGCAACTTTTGCTATAGCAGTATTGCTACTACTGATAGTTTTGATATAATCAGAGTTTTTAGGATTTTTTAACTCAACTGTTGCAGAAATTTTCTTTCCAGGTTCACAAGAGTAACTAGACTTATTAAAGCTCATTCCAGTCTTAGATGCAGCTTTCTTAACTGTTACTTTTGCAACTCCCTTAGCTCCAGCTGTATTAGTTATAGTTATATTAACTGTACCAGCTTTAATACATTTTACTTCTGCCTGAGATATTGGTGCAACTACCATACAGTTAGTTACGTAATTTGTATTAGGTCCATCACCAATTATTACTGAACTTCCGCCACAGTTACTATATACTTTTTCTTCATCTTGTTTAACATTAATTATTGGAATATCTTTGATCAATTGAACTGAAGCAATTGATTTGTCACTAGAACTTACTTTAGTTGCAGCAAGTCTTGAATATGCAGGAAGTATAATTGTCTTTCCTGGTTCACAAGTATATGAATCTTTTTCAAAATGTATTGGATCAACTGTTTGTCCACCACCATTAGTGACTTTAACTTTCATTGTTCCTTTAACATTAGAACTGCTTGTAGCAGTAAGTGTAGTAGTTCCTGACTTTTTACATGTTACTGTTACATCGTATACATTAATTGTTGCAGTAGCATTGCTAGCACGACTAAATTTAACTGTAGCAACATTTGTATCACTACTTGTTAAAGTTTTAATAGTGTCGCTTCCAGAAGTTACTTTTGTTTTATATGTCTTAGTCTTAGATAAATCACATGTATATGAAGATTCAGCAAATGTTACTTTAGGAGGTTGTGTTTTTTTGCTTACTGTTACTTTAGAATAAGCGACAGCTCCTAAAGTATTAGTTACAGAAATAGTTACATTTCCTTCTTTTTTACATACAACTTCTAGCATTCTACAATCTATGCAGTTTGTTTGTAATCCAGTACTACTACGTACTTCAGCAATTGCTTGATCTGCTGACTTGAATGATGCTATAGAAGGTATTATATATGCTCCACTTTGATTTAAAGGAGCTGAAGTTTTAGCTAGGAATGGTTTAACTTCTCCAGGCTTACAACTTATTGTAGATGGAATTGTAACTTTTCCAGCTCCAGATACTGTTAACTTAGCTGTAGCTTTAATATTCTTATTATCAATAGCTACTAAGTTAACTGATCCATCCATACGACATGTTACAGTGGCACTATATTGATATCCACCAGTAACTTGCTTTCTATCACCAAGTTTTACTGTAGCAATAGCAGTATTACTTGTCTTAAGTGATGTAATTGTACTATTAGATGTTGTTACAGTTAAATTGAAACTCTTACCTTTAGTCATATCACATGTGTAAGAAGTATTATTAAACTTAACACCTGTAGGTACTGTACTTGAAGCTAATACTCTAACTGAAGTTTTTCCAGTTTTACCACCGTTACTTGTTGCAGTTATTTCAGTATTACCTTTCTTTATACAACTTACTTTTAATACGATACATCCAGCGCAATCAACAGCTAGATGTGGATCTTTAGCAACTTTTGCAATACTAGTATTTCTAGATGCAAATGATTTAACACCTGTTACTGTTTTAACTACTAGATTTACACTCTTTCCTTCGTAACATGCAACACTTGAACTACCGAATTTAACGTAGTCTTCTACTGGTGTTACTCCAGTTATTTTAAATGTATGAGAAAGAGTTGCTCCACTTTCACCTGTAAACTTAAGTGTTACAGATGTACCACTTGTACATTTAACAGAAACTTGAGTAGTAGTTACATTAGTAGAATTATTAATATAACTTCCAGTAATCTTTGCAGTACATGCGCTTGGAAGAGATGTTGTTACACTCTTTATTCCTTTATTAGTAGAAGTAACATTTAATGTTGTTGTCTTTCCAATTTCAAGTGTACTTGGAGGATTACTTAATGTTATCTTTCCAGGATCACTTGCTGATTTAACTACTAATAGGTTTGCGACAGCAGGAAGTGCACCAGATGAAGATTCAGCAATAATATTAGCATTTCCAGCTTTCTTACATGTAATCTTAAATGATGTTACTCCACCACTTGTAGTTCCCTTAGTAACAGTAGCAATATTAGTATTTGAAGATTTAAGTGATTTAAGTGTTGCACTACCTCCAGATACTATTGTAACTTTACCAGAAATTGATTTACCTGCAGTACAAGTATAATCTTTATCAAATGTAATTAATCCTGCAGAAGATATTTTACTATCTGAGTATACTCTTATAGGAACTTTAATTGTCTTACCTGCTTTAGATGTAGCAACAAAAGTAGTTGTACCAGTCTTTAAGCAATAATATTCATATGTAGTACACCCCATACAATTTGTCATAATATTCTTAGAAGTTAAGATTGTTGCAGTTGCTGGATCAGATGAAACTACACTCTTAAGGAAATCATACTCAAGTTTATGATCACCTTCTTTAGCATAAGCTTGAATATTAACAAGTCCACTTGTTCCTTTAGTACACACGATTTGTTCTGGTGCTGAATAAGGTAAACCATTAGAGCTATTTCTTACTGTAGCTTTTGATGTAGCTTCCTTACCACTTGATGCAGTAGCTGTAAATGTGACTGCCCCAGCAGCCTTACATTCTACTGAATATAAATAATATCTATCATTTCCAGAATATGTTTCTTTAACTTTTCTAATATTTCCTACGATACTAGTATTTGAAGATTTAAGAGATGATAAAGTAACAACATGTGAATCAGATTCAACTTTGATACCAACCATAGTTGAACGATGTGCTAAACATGTATATTCACTTCTATTGAATTCTATAAATCCTTTACCAGCAGCGCTTACTTTAGCTGTTGCTGTAGCAACTTGTTTATTAGATAAAGTAGCACTGATTTTAGCTGTACCTGAACCTGTACATTTAATTTGTAATATTGCACATTCAGTAGCTTTACATTCACCTTTTCTAGTTGGATGAAGTACTACTGTAGCTACAGCATTATTATCAGAACCATATTTTAATAATTTAACTTTTCCATCAGGATTTTTTACTTTAACTCTTGCAGCTTTAGTCTCACCTTTTAAGCAATTATAAGTTGCAGCTGTGAATTCTGCAGTTGGTGTACCTGCTCTATCAATATTAGCAAGTTCATCTTCTTCAGTTTCATCTTCGACTAACTCAAGGATTCTTGACTCTGGAACTGCATCTTTTATTTCTGCAGTAGTATTAGCTAATTCATCGTTGTCATCTGCAACTGTAACTAATCTATCTACTGTAGTAGTTCCATTTTCTCCTTCTAAGAAATATGTTACTAACATATTCTTATCGTCGAATTCTTCATATGATACTACTATATTTTTAGTAGCATCTACATCATTACTTTCACCAGTAACTCCTCTTAATAAATCAGATCTATCAAGTGTAGTTACTTCAGTTTCATAATCAAGATGAATTTTTGGCAAGCTTTCATCAAGATCATCAACTTCCATTTCTCCTTCAGCAATGATATCTTCATTTTCATTCATACCATACACTGTTATAGTTTTGTTTTCACAAACAGTAGTATAATTAGAGTTTTGCCATGTAACACCTTTGTCAAATGAGTATTCTACTACATCATCAACTTTTTCAGCATACACAGTCTTACATCCAGAAAGTTCTTCTGAATTACTAAAACTCTTAACATCTAGCGTATAAGTAATAGACTTTTTATTATTGACATCATCTTTAAATTGATTAAAAGCCTGATATGTTGCTAATGTAAAAATTCCCAATATAAAAACAAAACAACATAATACCTTAGCTAGAATACTATCGATGCTATTTTTCTTAGTTGTTTTTTCTGCTTTAGTTTTTCTTTTAACTAGTTTTTTCATATCCTACTCTCCTTATAATATAAGTTTAATACATATTTAATTTTGAGTAAAGTAAAAAGAAAGAATTTCTAACTATTCTTCCTTCTTTTCTTCTTTCTTTTTTCTAGTTTTTTTCTTCTCTATATTTTCTTCTTTAATCTTTCTTCTTACAGTTCTTTTTTTAGTCTTTAACTTGTCTGCATTAGATCTAAGAAGTTCAATTTTTTCATTGAAGTTATCACTTTTAACTACGTAGCTTCCGCTTACTATAATATCAGCAAAATCTAAGCTTTTAGCTACTTCGTCATTGATTCCACCATCTACAGTTATCTTGATATCTGCTTTAGCTTTAACTATCATGTTCTTGATCTTTAAAACTTTCTTAATAGTATCCTCTATAAATGTTTGACCACCAAGTCCTGGATAAACACTCATAACAATTATTACACTAATTCTATTTAGATATGGTTCTAATGCTTCAACTGGTGTATCAGGATTAATAGCAAGTCCTGCTTTTATTCCATATTGGTCTATCATATCTAAATATTTTTCTAATTTATCTATTTCTACGTGTACTGTAATATATTCAGTATTTAAAAGTGCATACTTATTAATATTCTTCTTAGGTTTTCTATCCATAAGATGAACATCTAATCTCTTTGTAGTTTCTGGATATAATTTATAAAGTGTTTTAAATGGATTAAATCTATTTTTTACAAAATGTCCATCGCAAACATCTATATGTATATAATCAGCTGAACTAGCATTTAATTTCATGACGTCTTTAGCAACATTCTTACTGCTTAATATCGATACAGAAATCTTCTTCATATTAATATCTCCTATCTTTGTTTATAAATGAAATGTAATTATCGTATCTAGATTTAAGTATTACACCATTTTCAACATTTCTTTTTATTTCGCATATATCAGAACCTTCTTTTATATGAGAACAATCATTATATAAACAATTACTATCTCTAAATTCTACAAAAGAGTTCTTTATTTGTTCTTCAGTATAAACATTTAAATCTATACTAGAGAATCCAGGAGTATCTACTAGTTTACCATCAAACAATTTGATAAGTTCGACTACTCTAGTAGTATGTTTTCCTCTTCCGAGAGCAACAGATACTTCACCTACTTCTAGGTTTAGATTAGGATCTAGCTTATTTAATAAACTAGATTTTCCTGCTCCCGTCTGTCCTGTGAATACTGTAGTCTTATCTTTAAATACTTCTTTTATTTCTTCTATTTGATCATTATAGAATACTTGGTATCCAATACTTTTATAATATTCGATATCTTCTCTATATAATTCTTTTTCTTTATCATCTAATAGGTCTTCTTTAGTAATACATATTATAGGTTTAATATTATTAATCTCCATAACTGTTATTAACTTATCTAATAGATTAGTACTAAAATCAGGTATTTTTAAACTTGTTACGATAAGTCCTTGATCTATATTAGCTACTAGTGGTCTATCTAAGTAATTCTTTCTTGGTAATATATCTAATATGTAATTAGTTTCATTATCAAACTTACAATAGTCTCCTACTACTGGTGTAATCATTCTATTTCTAAAGTTTCCTCTAGAATTACATCTATAGACTTCACCATCAGATTCAACAAAATATAAATTACTTATTATTTTGACTATTTGACCTATCATAAAACTCCCTATTATTGTGTATTTGCCTCTACTGGTTCAGTATTGTTTGTAACTTCAGTACTTTCTTGTTTAGAAGCTATTGTAATAGTAAGATCAATTCCTTCAACTATCTTACCAGTTCTAGATTGTTTAATAATCTTTCCTTCTGGTTCATCACTTACTACATATTTTAGTATTAAATTTAAATTATACTTTTCAGCAAATTTTTCTATTTCTTCTACTGTCCATTCTTCTTCTACAAAGTTAGGATAGAAGTCATAAGCATTTGGTATATATAAAGTTATTTCAGTAGGATGTTCTTCATTAATCTCAACTTCAGTACCTGGTTTAATAGATTGCTCTATTATAAGTGCTGTATCTTGTTTTTCAGTAATATCTACATCTTTAGGCTCTACTATAACTTTCATCTTATACACTTTTTCAAGCGTAGTTTTTACTTCTATATTATTCTTTCCAACATAGTTAGGCATTTTAAATGTCGGTATACTTCCTTTAGATACTATTAATTTGACTTTAGTACCTACAGGTCTTTTTCTACCTATCTCAGGAGTAGTACCAACTACCTTACCTTGTTCAACTTCTTTACTATATTCTTCTATAGTTTCATCTTCTACTAAGAATCCTATATTAGTTAATGCTTTTTCAGCATCTTGAACACTTAAATTTTCAACATTTGGAATCTTTTCATATTTAGTTGGTTTAAGAACATCAGATAATCTATATCCTATGAAACATAATCCACCAATTAAAACTGCTACTAGTAAAACTATTATTCCTGTTGCAATCTTACCCATTACAGTTTTCTTCTTTTTCTTTTCTTTCTTCTTTTTATTTACCACTTGATTAGATACCTTCTCTTCTAAATTCTCTTTTAGTTCTTCTTCATCTTTAAATGCACCTTTATCATCAGGATCATGTTCTGGATACTTATAAACCCATTTAGGTTCATTCATTCTCTTAGGATCCATACAAGTCTCAATATCTTTATGCATTTCTCTAACATCGTTATATCTATTATTAGGATTCTTTGCAGTTGCCTTAATAATTATATTTTCTATACTTTGTGGTATTTCTGGATTGATCTTTCTAATACTTGGTATTTGATCTTTCATATGTTTAAGAGCTATTTCTACTGCATTATCTCCTTTAAATGGAAGTTTTCCAGTTAATAACTCATACATTAAAATACCCATTGAGTATATGTCAGATTTAGTGCTTGATCCTTTACCACTAGCTTGTTCAGGTGGTAAGTAATGAACACTTCCCATAACTGAGTTAGTTTGTGTAAGTTGTGTAGAATTAAGAGCCATAGCTATTCCAAAGTCAGTTATTTTTATAGCTCCATCATCACTTATCATTATATTTTGAGGTTTTAAATCTCTATGAATAATATAACTATCATGAGCATGTGCTATACCATCAGTTAGTTGTAGCATAATATCTATTACTTCAGGAATAGTTAGATTTCCTCTTTTCTTAAGTAGTTGCTTAAGAGTCTTTCCTTCTACATATTCCATAACTATATAATAGACACCATTATCTTCTCCTACATCGTACATCTCTACGATAGCTGGATGAGATAAACTAGATGCTGCAATTGCTTCTCTTTGGAATCTTCTAATAAACTTATCATCGTTAGATAAGTCACCTCTTAAAACTTTAATTGCAACTTTTCTATTTAAGATCTTGTCTAATGCTAAATAAACATTAGCCATTCCACCTTCACCGATACTCTTTAAGATCTCGTATCTATCATTAATAATTTGCCCCTTAGTTATCATCTATTAGTCACCGCTTTCTACAAAATCAAGATATGCTATTGAAATATTGTCGTTACCCCCACGGTTATTACTTTTTCTAATTAGCTTAATTACTTTATCTTCAATCTCAAGCTCACTTAGAACTACTTTTTCTATTTGTTCTTCTTCAAGCATAGATGTTAATCCATCACTGCATAGTAATATTGATTGTATATCCATATCGCAATCAAAAATATCGATATCTATTGGATTATTAGCACCTAGTGCTTTCATTAGAACATTCTTTTTAGGATGTTCTTTTGCTTCTTCTGGAGTAAGTTCTCCAGCTTTTAATAATAAATTAACAAGAGTATGATCATAAGTCACTTTATGTAGTTTGCTATCTTTAACTACAAATCCAGATGAATCTCCAATATTACCTATTAAAACATAATCATTTGTAATAATTGCACATACTAAAGTAGTACCCATACCTTTACTTTCTGGATGTTCGTCAGCATAAGCAAATATTAAATCATTTATTTCAGTAGCCATAGCTCTAAGCCAATCTACTGCTTTAGATTTTTCCATATTACAAAATTGTTCATTAAAACATTTAGATAAGTGTGTAATTGTTAAACTTGATGCAACTTCTCCAGCTGAATGTCCACCCATACCATCTGCAACTGCCATAAGGTAATCACCAGCAGGATTTTTAGTAATTATAACACTATCTTCATTGTGGCTTCTTATCTTACCAGCATCTGTTAAATAAAATGTTTTCATAGGTCCTCCTTTTTACTACGTAGTTGTCCACACGCAGCACTTATATTAGATCCGAACTCTTTTCTTATTGTCACATTCATATTATTCTTTTTAATTATATCATAAAACTCAAGAATTTTCTCTTTTTTACTTCTTTTAAAATCAATATTATTAGTTTCATTATAAGGAATTAGATTGATGTAACAGTTTAATTCCTTTAATAACTTGCATAATTCTTGTGCTTCTTTAGCACTATCGTTAATATTATCGAGCATTATATATTCAAATGTTATTCTTCTATTAGTCTCATTGTAATAATATTTTAATGCATCTATTACTTCTTTAAGTGGATAAGCTTTATTTATTGGCATTATCTTGTTTCTAAGTTCATCATTTGGAGCATGAAGACTTAATGCTAAATTAACTTGATATGGAAAATGAGCAAACTCTCTTATCTTTGGTGCTATACCACATGTAGATAAAGTTATATGTCTACTTCCTATTGCTAAACTCTTAGGATGATTAATAATCTTAATAAAATCAGTTACATTTTCATAATTATCGAATGGTTCTCCAATACCCATTATTACTACGTGTGTTACTTTTTCATTTATATCATTTTCTATCTTAAGTATCTGTTCAGTCATTTCTCCTTTAGTAAGATTTCTTACTTTTTTTCTTCTTCCACTTTCACAGAACTTACATCCCATGTTACATCCAACCTGACTAGATACACATACACTAGTACCATAATCATGTCTCATAAGAACACTTTCTACATGTTCTCCATCTTCTAGCTCAAACAAATACTTATTAACAAGTTTATCTCTTTCGACATTGACAAGTTTGATATCACCAAGATAAAAACTTTCTTTAATCTTTTCTATAACTGGCTTTTTAATATCAGTTATCTCATCGAAAGATTTAATTTTTTTATCATATAACCACGTATACAACTGATTAGCTTTAAATTTCTTTTCATTTAACGATAAGAAATATTCTTCTAGCTTCTCATATGTAACTCCATATATATTTTCCATATATCCACTCTTTTCCAATACTAACATTATAACATTTACATAAGAATAATACTATTTTAATCTTAATGAATTTAATACTACAGTAAGACTACTAATAGTCATAGCAATTGCTGCTATAACAGGATTTATCTCTATACCAAATGATTTGAATAATCCTATTGCTATAGGAATCATACAAATATTATAGAAAAATGCCCAAAATAAATTCTGCTTAATAACTCTTATAGTTTTTTTACTTATATTAATCAAGTCTAATACACATGATAAATCATTATTCATAAGTATTACCATAGAAGAATTAGCTGCTATATCAGTACCTGAGGAGAATGATACTCCTATATCAGATCTAACAAGTGATGGAGCATCATTAATACCGTCTCCAAGCATCATTACTTTATGACTTTTTTCTTTTAACTCTTCGATAGTCTTATCTTTATCCATAGGAAGAACATTTGCTATAACATTCTTTATTCCTAATTCTTTAGCAACTAGTTTAGTAGTTTCTTCATTATCTCCAGATAATACTATTACATCTTTATTCATACCAAGTATCTTTCTAATAACTATCTTGGCATTATCTTTAATAATATCTTTAACACCTATTACTGATATTATTTTCTTATTTTCAATAACATAGATAACTGTATTATTATCTTTTAATAGTACACTCTCCAGTTTAGAATAATCATTTTTAATCTTAATCTTTTTAAGTACTTTACTATTACCTATATAATACTTATTCTTATCTATTTCTCCATATATACCAATACCATCTATAGATTTAAATTTATTAGTATCAAACAGTTCATAATCTCCTGTAAACGCTCTTGATATTGGATGATTAGAATTATGTTCTAGAGAATAAATAATACTCATTAGTTTATTATCATCATATTTAGAAAAATTATTAAAATTTGATATCTTAGGTGTTCCATAAGTAAGAGTGCCAGTCTTATCAAATATGATAGTATCCATCTTGTAAGTATTTTCAAGTACTGAACTATCTTTAACTAGTATTCCTTTCTTAGCACATTTTCCTTCACTAACTACTATTGCAAGAGGAGTAGCTAATCCTAGTGCACATGGACAAGATACTACAAGTACTGTTACGAATGATACTACTGCACTATCAAGTGATTTACCAAGTATCAAGTATCCAATGAATGTAAGTATTGCAATAATAATTATTGCAGGTACAAATATACTAGATATCTTATCTACTATTCTTTGAATAGGCATCTTAGTATTAGTAGCATCAACAACTAACCTAATAATCTCTGAAATCGTAGAATCATAACCTATCTTTTGTGCTTTATATTCGATATAACCATCTATATTGATGCTTCCTGCTAGTACTTTATCATCTTTAGACTTCTTATTATAAGTACTTTCTCCAGTAATAAATGATTCATCTAAATGAGTTTCACCATCTACAATCACACCATCTACTGCAATCTTCATACCAGGCTTACATATTAATATATCTCCTGGCATAACTTCATCTATAGTAAGCTCTATTTCTTTATTACCATTTTTTAAAAGAGCTTTACTAGGTGTAATAGTAACTAAATCTTTAATAGCAGACTTAGTCTTCTCTTTAGACTTCTTATCTATATATCTACCTATACTTATAAATAATATAATCATTGCACATGATTCAAAATATAAATAATTATAGTTACCTACTATTAAATTAACAGAACTATATAAAAAACTAGTTATTACTCCAATAGATACTAAAGAATCCATATTAGGTGATCTATCAATTAGTTTAGTAATACCACTCTTGATTATTGGATAACCATATATCATATAAACAATTGTAATAAGAAGTGTAATAGTTCCATTAACTTTAGCATGTTTCATCTTATCTATAAAATCTATCATAGGTAAATGGAGCATATTTCCCATAGAGATATACATTAAAAAAATCATAAGGATAGATAATAATATTAAATATAATAAAGTTCTATCTTTCTTTTCTTCTTCTTTAATATTAAATAATCCTAAACTAACATACCCCGATTCTTTAACAAATCTTTCTATATCTTCTAAAGTATATTTAGAATCATCATATTCGATAGTAGCATTTTGCATAACTAAATTAACTAAAGCATTTACTCCATCTTGATTATTAAGATATTTCTCAACTTTGTTTTGGCATGCACTACAACTCATTCCACCTATTTTTAATATAATCTTTTTCATATGTACCTCTAATAAACATTATACCATAATAAAAAGTTCTTATTTCTAAGAACTTTTATATATTATTGTTCATTATTATTAGTATCAGCATTTGGTTGTACAGGCTCTGGTGTTGATTCTGGTACAACTACTGGTGCTGGTTTCTTTTTAAGAATTAGTGCAAGTATTAATCCTAAGAATAGTACTGCATTTAAACCAAGCGATATATATAGAAGAGTATTGTCTTGTTTAACTTCTTCTTTCTTCTCTTCATTAGTTACTGGTTTTACTTCTTCTGACTCTTTAGGTTCTTCTTTTGGTTCTTCAGTCTCTTCGGCTGCAGTAACACAGTTTGTAGGTTCAGGACATTTAAAATCTGGATCTTTAATATTAACAGGTATTACAATATCTTCACATGATCCTCCGCTACAAAAATAATTTTTTGCATCTAATGTAACATCTGCTTTTCCAGCTTTTAATGCTTTAAAATCTAAGCCAATTACAACATCTTGAGTACCACTTGGACATGCCTCATATCCAATTGGCTTATCTGTTTTAATTGTAATTTTACCATCAGATATACTAATTTTTAATCCTTCACTATTAGCTTTTGGACCGCTAAATACATCCATTCCACACACTGAAACTGAAATATCACTTTTACTTATTGAAAGCATATTAGTATCATAAGAAAGTGACAATTCTTTAATTTTTCTATTTTCATTGCCAGGAATAACAGTAACTTCAAGATATCCACCAGTTACAACTTTGTTGTTATAATGTAATGATATTCCTAAAGCATCTGCTCTAACAACTGTTGGCAATAAAAGTAATAAACCTAATAATAATATTAAATATCTTTTCATTCTTTCACCTCTATTTTAATAATAACACGTATTATATAAACCAACAATTAAAAAATATAGTTAACACATGATGTTAACTATTTATTTTATATCCACAACTACATTCAGTTTGTCCTTCTTGTAAAGGAAGACCACACTTACTGCAAAACTTAGCAGGAGTTTTCATCATACTCATACCAGCAAAACCCATCATCATAGGATTTTCATTAGATTGAATAGTCTCTTTTGATACTAAGTTTTCATCTTTAATAGAAGAATACACTAGATTACTTACTTCTCTAAATATTTCTCTTTCTTCATCATCCATAGATACAATAGTAGATATTGAAGTAGATATATTAGAATAAGTTAAATTCATACTAGATGTTGGTGCATCATCTGCTCTTAACCTGAAATCAGCTGGAAGCTCACTCCAAGCTACCATATTATTTTCAAATACTATAGATTTAATTTTTCCTATGGTATCATCATCTACTTTATATACTTTTTTAACTCTCTCACCATGATGCCACTCTTGATCTATAACTTCTAAAGTTTTATCTTCAAGCGATAAAGAAGTACTATGATAACCTCCATTCATACCACCAGAACTAGTATAAGATACTCTTAATAGTTCTCCAGTATCCAGTTTTCTGCTTTTTAAATTATCCAAAGAAAAATGCATTACAGCTTGTTCCATATTAATCTCCTAAAACAAATTCTTTTATATAATTAACTGTAATATCTTGTTGTTCTTCTCTATCAATAAATGATTCATTATCTTTAGCTTGTTTTCCATAATTACCAAAATTGGCATGATTAGCGCCATCTATTATATATTCTCTAGTATTAATACTAAAATTCTTTTTATTATCATTATATGCTTTCTTATTTAAAACTCCATCATTAGAACCATATATAGAAAGTATTTTAATATTATCATCTATCTTATTTGATGGATAGGATGCTAATAATATTAATCCAGTTACATTATTATCTTTTGCATACATAGATGCTGCTACTCCTCCTAGAGAGTGTCCCATAATATACCAGTTTTTATATTCATATTTATTTTTAACTTTATTAGCAGCATTAATATCTAAAAATGCTAAATTAAATGGCATATTTACTAAGAAACAATCTATTCCATTTTGAGATAACTTATTTAATAAAGGAGCATAAGAAATATTTTCTACTTTACCACCTTGATAAAATATAATAGCATCATCTTCTCCATATCCATCAAAGAAATATATATCATCTTCTTTAATTACTTTAACTGTATCACTATCTTTTAAATACTTATTTACAGAATTACTTGCTCTATAATAATCATGTACGTAATATATCATAAAACATATGGCAGTAAATAATACTAAAACAATTCCAATTAATACATATTTTACTTTTTTATTATTTTTCATTTTTACCCTTTTTTTCTTTTTCTAATGGGATATCAAATATTGCCTTAGATAAAGTATTAATATTTGCATATCCATATTTCTTATCTGGTTCTAGATAAGTTCCTTCTGCCCATTCATTCCATGCATTAATAAGTACAAATCTCTTATCTATAGGATGTCTTTTTCTAGTTTCCTCAATTATATATTTAAGCCATTTATAATAACTTCTTAATGAATAATTGAAATATATAGTATAACCTTCTTCTCTTCTAGCAGAATTATCCCATCCCATAGTACATGTATAATAGAAATCTTTTAAAGGGAAATGTTCCCTATATAGATCTTCTACATCATCTACTATTTTTTCATAGTTATATATTTTAGGTGAAGGAAGTCCATATATTTTAGATGCCTCATGTCCTACTCCATGAGGTGGAAAATCAAATTCTCCATCAACATATTCAGTATATTTATGTTCACTATCCATATATTTGGCTTTACTCCATATACATAATTCACCTAATCCTAGATCTTTAGCTGTTTTTCTCCACTCTTCAATTGTTTCTTTAAAATCAGGAATAGCATCAGGATTATATACCATAACTAATGGTTTTCCATCTACTCTTATATATCTTTTATCTTTAAGATATTTAGACATATCTTTAATAAAGTTTGTTCTATCTTCTATAGAATAATCTTGTTGAATAAGAACATCTTTATCTAAACCATCCCATGCCCTTGTCCAGTTCTCATTTGCCCAACATAAACAAAATGGGAAATCTATTTCCTTATGTTTTAAAAATAAGTCTCCTGGTGTTTCCATAAGTCTTTTACCAGAAAACCAATAATAGTAAAAACAAAATCCATATAATCCATGTCTTTTAGCAAGTTCAACTTGCTTTTTAATTGTTTCTATATTATCTAATTTATAATATCCAAAGTCTTTGTGAGGTTCTCTTGGTTGATAGTGACCTTCAAATCTAGGTTTAGACTTTTTAGTATTAGTCCATTCAGTAAATCCTTTACCCCACCATTCATTATTCTCTTTAAACTCATGATACTGTGGCAAATAAAATGCAAGTGTCTTGATATCTGTTTTATTAGATGAAAAATCCATATCATCTTGATATTCTGAATTATAACAATTAAGCCCTTTATAATTATCTTCTGGAACTATAGGTTCACTATCTTTTTTTCTTATAGTATTACCAATTTTTCTTCTAACTTTTCTAATTACAGAGTCTTTTGGTTTGCACTGTTCTCTTAATATTTTATTTTCGTTTATAAGATCATAAATTCTTTTCTTATATTCATAAGAATCTACATCATAACTATTAAATATTTTAGTATCATCTAATGACATATTATCACCATCCAATTATCATTATATACAATTTAGTTATAAAAATAAAACTAAAAAAATAGGTATAAACCTATTTTATATGTTCAAGTATAGCTTCAAATTTAACAAATCCAGTCTCTGAATTAATATGTCCTCCATTTGGTATGATATACTGTTCATTTGCAACTGTATCAGCAAAGTTCTTTTCAACTTCAAATGGTACATATGGATCATTATCTGAATAAAAACAAATAATATTATCGCAATACTTTTTAACCTCTTCTAAATTGTCTAAATACATAGGCTCGTTTACTGCATCGTATGCTGTATCTATTCCTAAATAATTATTAAATCCACAAACAAATATTAATTTCTTTACTTTAACTTTATTGTTAATTAAATATTTACATACAAATACTGGTGCTATACTGTGAGCTATTATAATCGTATTTTCATTTATATTTAATTTACTGAACTCTCTTTCCCAGTTCTCATAATTTTGATTACCTACTCCAACAGGCATCTGTGGAACTTCTACTTTGTAGAAGTCTTTATCAAGTTCATCTCTAAGCCAAGGAAACCAGTTACCAGTGCTAGATCCAAAACTACCATGTAAAATAATATAATTACTTATTGATATTTTTAGTTCTTTTCCGTTATTAAGTATTTTTGGTTTTCTTTCTAATTTAGATGCTAGTACTTCTGTCGCATTAACTATCTTTCTAGAAAATTTTTCTTTAAATAATAACACATCAAAATTAACTACATCTTCACTAATAATATCTATTCCAAAATATTCTTCATCATATATAAACTCTACTCTATCAATATATTCATATCCATATTCTCTAAACTTTTCTCTATAGTTATCTTCTAATCTTTTCTTAGTAAAATCTATCTTATCGCAGAACTGAAGCATTACAGTAAATAGTGGATAATCTACTACACATTTATGATCATGGTATTCTATAGCTTTTAACATATCTGGATAGAATTTATTAGTAACTAATTCATTAGAGAAATTTGCTATTAAGAATTCTTTACTTTTTCTACCATGTTCTACTCTTCCATCTACTTGACCTATATCATGAAGAGCAGCTGCTATTAATAAAGCTTCTTTTTCTTCTCCAGCGATACCTAAAGTATCACATAGTCTATCCATATTATTACAAACATTTTTAACGTGTTTTAATCCATGGTTAAATGGATATGGATTAATTTTATCAATAGCATTATAATTTTCTATTACTTTTTTATTATTTAAAATATCAATATAGTTCATATTATCACCAAGTAAAGTATATCATAAAAAAAGCAGATACTGCTCTGCTTTTTAAAACTCTAAATACATGAACTCTTTGTCAAAAGAAATTTCTTTAGTTTTATTATAAATAAGATCAACTTGTTCTATTCGATGAACAAATATTTTTGAATTGCTATCTTTCATTTTGTTAAACTCATCTACAAAACCTTCTTCAAAGACCTCACCAAATTTTTGAATATTATCTCCTTTTTCAGACATCCATTTATTAGCTTTTTTAAGTTTAACCAATTCAGCAAGACCTCCAGCTGCTCTTCCTGCAGTTCCTAGTCCTTTTAATAAATTTCCTTCTAGTGATTTATTTGCAGAATGTTTAACATACTCTAGTGCTCTGTTAAAATCTTCAGAGTATTCTTTATCCAATTTATCTAGTTCATCTCTTTTTAATAATATATAATCGCTTTTTACATCATTAATTAACATTACTTCTATCAAATTTGAAAATGAATATAAATATAGTGATAATCTATAATATTTAAATTCATTTAGAATATCTTTTAGAAGTGCCTTCATACTTATATTTGTTGTAATAAGTTTATTCTTTTCTAAATCATCTTTAATTTCTTTTTTATAGAATATCATATTCTTTTTTGCAGTTCTTTCAATATTTAGTATTTGATTAAGTTTATTTGAACGATAGTTTTCATCTTTATAATTATATTTCAAATCATCTATTGATTTTGTTAGTATTTCCACATCCGCTTCAATTTCAGACGTTTTTTCATGCTGTAAAAATGATAATATTTGATTTGTTATTTCCTTAATTTCATTTAGTTCAGTTTCTATTCCTGCAAGTGCAGCAGTTACTAAAAGAACATAAGGATCTACATCAGCTAAAAAACCTGGCACCTCTTTTAAATGTGCTAGTTCAGGTTTTTGCCCTTTTTTCTTTATTGATGGCCAATAAAACTGGCCTTTTTTCCCTTTTCTTAATTCACCATTTGACCCCATGTTTGTAATTCTAAATATCCTGCCAGAAAAGTTAGGATTATTATTAGCATATTTTTTAATTTCTTCAGTTATAGTAACAACTGATGGGCTAATTTTAGTAATAGTAGATAAAGCAAACTTCATAGTACTACTTTTAAGCGCTGTATCATGTTCTCTAACTTCTGCTAACATATTATTACCAACTTCAATAATACCATTACTTTCATTTATTGCTTCTTCAAATGGGACGATTTCATTTTCTTCTTTTGTTATAATATCTTTTTCTTTTCTTTTATCTTTTTTAGTAAAAATATTCATACAAGACACCTCATCGATATAATTATAACATAAATAAAAAAACAGGATTACTCCTGTTTTATTTTTGGCCAAAATTTGTTCCTTTTTTTGGTTCATATCTAGCTACATCTAGTTCATAGTTACAAATTCTAAGTGCTGTTTCTCTAGAAATGTTTTTGGGTAAAGGACGTACTGAATCTACTATTTTATCTAAGTTTTCTCTAAAATCTAAATTCATTAGTTCTTGATCCATTTCTGCCCAGTGAGCTTCTACATCGCTTCGAAGCTCTAAAAGTGTTTTAACAGTATCATTGTCTCCTATTCTAGCAGCTTGTAATATTTTATCAATATATCCTTGAACATGACCTACTGTGTTTTGACAATGACCAAGCATATACTGTATTGCAAGTATTATTGTTAAATGCTGATCAAGTGGTTCTTCATCGTGTTCAAACGTTTCAAATAGTTCATCTAACTTTACTGAAAATGCTTGTGAAGGTTGTGGAAGATTAATACCATCAAACATGCTTCTTATCGAATCAAATATTGCGGTTTCTGCTTTATTCATCTCACCTGCTAATTCACCATTTTTTATTCTAAATTCATCATTAGTCATCTAAGTCATCTCCTAGACCCATGCTTCTATTTTAGATTTTGAATTTTTGGCTTGTGAACCTACTATTGCAATTGCATCATTCAAAACATTAGCACCTTTGCATATTCTCTTAACATCAGTTACTACGCTAGCTAATCCTGATCCTTCATGAGTAGTAATTACTCTTACTGTCTTACCAGTAAAATCTAAATCTTTTAGTGCAGTTTCCATCTCTGGTGCATAAGTTCCCCAGTAAACTGGACTCATTATATAAATTACTTCATATGCTGATATATCATTTAATGCTTCTTTAATTGGAGCATTACCGATTCTTTCTTTAGCTTCTTTAATACAAGTTTGATAATCTTTTGCATAAGGAACTAAAGGTTCAACTTTAAACATATCTGCACTAGTAAATTCTTGTACATATTCTGCTACTATTTCAGTATTACCTTTGTCTATATATCCAACTGAATAGTTTTCATCAGCTCTACTAAAATAAATAATTAAACTTTTTTTATCTTTCATTATCTTAATCACCTGTTATCATTATAACATATTATTTTCTTATCTTAATAATATCATCTTCATGTAGTTCACCAATTAACAGCGAAGATTTTGGATTATGATTTTTATAATTATCATTTACTTGTTTTTCATCGAAGTTTGCATAGCAATACTTACAAAAATGTTTACATGAATTATATACTCCTATGTCAGCCATTTCTATACATTTACATGGTACATTCTTTCTTGCATTCCATCTTTTATATGTTTTACCAGTAAGTTTAAATGCAAGTTCTTTAGACATACATTCATCTTTAATAAAACCATATTCAGTTAAATCTCTAACTTCTGCACATGTATGAACTAATATATTATGCTTTTTTGCACTCTTGCTAAAAGATTCACCTATTCTTTTATAATCATCTTCATTAAGTTTTTTATATTTTAAAGTACTATAATTATTTCTAACATTTTTATAATCATCAATAAAAGATATTAACATTTTAGATATATATCCATCTAATAGTTCACATAACTTATCAAATGCTTTAATATGATAATCTACTGTATATTCATTATTAATAAATATTGGATCATATCTTATAACAATATTTTCTTTTCCTACTTTCTCTGATAGTTTTTTTATTCCTTCAATAATATCTTTTTTTGATGGAACATTAGGTTCAATATTCTTCTTATAAGAAGTTAATGTAATATGAAAATACATCTTTTTCTTAATATTATTTATTTTGTCTAATATTGGTAAAGGATTCTTAGTACAGAAAAATAATAAATCTACATCATCTATCATTATCCTACTAACCATTTTAGGATTAAATGGGTTTCTAACATCTACATATCCTTCTTCTAATCTATTCATTAACCAATCACAGTAGAATGCAACTATATCTGTTCTTCCACTAATATTTAAAATCATAATATGTCACATCCTTTCATAATCATTATAACAAAAGGGACATTAGTCCCTTATTATTTTAAATACTATTAATATATTTTACAGCTTCTACTGCTGCTATAGCACCATCAGATGTTGCTGTTACTAGTTGTCTTACTTCTTTTACACGATTATCACCAGCTACAAATATACCTTCTACATTAGTATGACAATTTTCACTAGCAATTATATAACCTGCACTATCAGTATTAACTAGTTTAGCAAAGTTTTCATTTTCTGGAATTCTACCAATTGCAACAAATAATCCAGATACTTCAATAGTTCTTACACTACCATCTTTATTAGTTACTTCTATACTCTCTAATCTATCGCTTGCATTAAGTTTAGTAACTGTACTATTGTATACAAATTCAATATTATTTTTTTCTTTTAATAATTTAACAGTAGACTCTTCTCCTCTAAATTCATCTCTTCTATGAATTAGATATACTTTCTCTGCAATATCAGCTAAGTATAAAGCATCTTCTAAGGCAGTATTTCCTCCACCTACTACTGCAACAGTTTTCTTTTTATAAAAATTACCATCACATGTAGCACAATACGAAATACCTTTTCCTACTAATTCATCTTCCTTTGATAAACCAAGTTTTCTATTTTCAGATCCAGTTGCTATTATAACTGCTTTAGCTTTATAAGTATTTTTAGTAGTTACTACTTCTTTTTCACTATCTAAATCATTTATATCTACCACTTTTTCAAATAATATTTCAGCTCCTAAATTCTTAGCTTGATTATATAATTTAGTAGCAAAATCGAATCCTGAAATATGCTCTTCTACTGGATAGTTTTCTATATCTAGAGTATTAATTATTTGTCCACCATAAGTCTTAGCTTCAAGTACTAATACTTTTTTATTAGCTCTCCTTCCATATATAGCAGAAGTAAGCCCAGCTGGCCCTGCACCAATAATTATAATATCGTACATTATTATTCTCCTATAAAAGATTCAATATTTTCTTTAGGCATGAATCCTACATTTCTTTTAACTTCTTTACCGTTTTCTAAAAGTACTAAACAAGGTATAGATGATACTTCATATTTATCAGATAGTTCTTCTTCATCATCTATATTAATTGATACTATTTTAATATTATCATTTGCTTCTGCAATTTCATCTATAACAGGTTTAAGCATTCTACAAGGTCCACACCAACTAGCATTAAAATCTATTAATACTTTTTTATCACTCTTTAATACTTCTTCTTCAAAATTATCTTTATTTATTTCAATTACTTTCATTATTCTCATCCCTTTCTATATTCATTAATACTTTATACATTAATGAGTATAAAGTAGTTGCTTCTTCTTTAGTTAGATTAACACATTTACCCATTTTATCTGGTATTGATAAGGCTTTACTCTTTAATTTCTTCCCTTTATCAGTAATTTTAACTTCTAGATTTCTTTCATCTATAGAAGATCTTTCTCTAGTAATATATCCTTTACTTTCTAATTTCTTTAATAGAGGTGTCAAAGTACTAGAATCAAGTAGTAAAGTATTACCTATCTCTTTAACATTACTTTTTTCTTTTTCCCAGAAATACATCATTACAATATACTGTGTATAAGTTAAATCAAGTTCATCTAAAAGTGGTGTATATTTTCTAATTATCTCTTTAGAACATAAATAAATAGGAAAACACAATTGATTTTGTAATTTTAATTTATCACTATCTTTTTCCATATTAGCTCCTCTTATAAAAGTTCTAATAAATCTTTTTCTATATCTTTTGGATCAAAAGTAGGATTATATCTCTTTACTGGATTCCCTTCTTTATCTACTAAAAACTTAGTAAAGTTCCAAACGATATCTCCTTCTTTTTTACAAGTAGTACTAATCTTAGCAATAGCTTTCATAGCCATCTTATTTTTAAATCCTGTAACTTTTTCTTTAGGTTGTGCTTCTTTTAAAATAGTAAATACTTTACTTTCGTTTTCTCCATTTACCTCTATCTTAGCGAATTGGTCAAATTGTGTTTTATATTTAGCAGTACAGAACTCATGAATTTCATCATCGCTTCCTGGAGCTTGATGCCCAAATTGATCACAAGGAAAGTCTAATACTTCAAATCCTTTATCATGATACTTTTCATATAACTTCTCTATTGCTTCATATTGTGGAGTAAAACCACACCCAGTAGCTGTATTAACAACAAGTGAAACTTTTCCCTTAAGTGATTTTAAATCAAAATCTTCTCCATTTCTCTTTTTTACTTTTAAACTATATATACCCATAACTAATAATCTCCTTTTAAATTACTTTGTATGCAAATTAATTGTATCAAACTTATACCTTTTTAGCAAGAACTATTATATAAAAAAAAGAAATTGATTTCTCAATTTCTTATAATTTCTTAGTATATGATTCATCACTATTTATTATCTTTTCATGTTTTATCTCATTACCATCAATAAAGTCATAATATGGTCTATGGCCAATAATTGTAATATCATCACCATTTACATAAATAGTATCTTCTTCTGGTATTGCTATAACTTTTTCTCTAGATGATGAATAATCACTTAAATACTTTTTAAATTCTTCATGTCCTTCTGGTGTATATTCATTTGTATAATGACAAAATATAGATACACCATCTAACACATTAAATCCTTTAGTATCTTCTAGTTTAACATCATTATCATCCATAACTAAACAACTATCGATATCGTATCCAAATATTATAGATCCTGCCGATCCTCCATATACAATACCATCGTTATTAATATAATCTTTAATTTTATCAAATGCTCCACTATCTTTAAGTCCTTTTAATAACTTATAAGTGTTACCTCCTCCAATAAAGATTGCAGAATAGTTATAATAATTTTTACTTGCTAACTCTTCGAATGTCCTAACCATTTCAATACTAGGAATATCTACTTCTGATAATTCACCATGAATCCATTCAAAACAAGAATCATATGTGTGTTCACTCTCATCCATTGCAAGTGGAACATAAAGTATTGGTTTAGAATGATCTACTATTTGATTAAATACTTTATTAGTCTCTACTGTTTTAGTTCCAGATCCTCCTCCACATAATAACAATCTCATATTTATACCTCCTTAAGGACACATTCCACCATTATTTTTATAGTAAGTCTCTATTGAATTTAATATAGTATCTTTATCAGTATAATCTATAACAGAAAGTGGCATCTTATCTTTTTCATCCATACTTACTGAATATTCTCCATTATCTTCCAAGTATACTTGATAAACATAATCTTTTCCATTTATAGCACATTTTATCCCTGCTATTGGTTCTTTTACTTCTTCCTCTTTCCAATCAGTAGCAACAAGTAAATAGTGACCTACTATAATTAAACATATCAAACTAGGAATAAAAAATAATACTTTAAGTAGTTTCATTTTTAAATCTACAAATATGAATGCCATAATGTTTGCTATTAGAAGTGGAATAAATCCTAGTGTTAATACAAATCCACTAGTATCCCACGAATAAGAAGCTAACATTGCATTAAGATTAGGAATAGACATATCATGTCTTAAATATGGAATCATAAAATATATTAAACATACTATTCCTATGATATTTAATATTATTACAAATATCTTAAACCATTTATAATCTTTTTGTTTTTTAGAAATATCTTTTACCATTTTATTATCTTCTTTTAAGAGTACATCTAATGATATGTTGAAATCATTACTTATCTTAACAAGAGTCTCTAAGTCAGGATAACTCTTGCCATTTTCCCAGTTAGATATAGTTTGTCTAGTAACATAATATTTTTCTGCTAAATCATCTTGAGTTAACTTGTTATCTTTTCTAATTTTAACTATATTCTTACCAAGTTCCATACTCTTTCTCCTTTCACAAAAATCATATTATCTAAATAACAAAATGTCTAGCAAAGTATCTTTGCTTTTACTATTAAAGAATAAATTGAATTATTATTCCTGCTAGAAAACATATTATTAATGCTAATAATTCTCCAATAAAAAAACCTTTTATATGAAATAAGTAATTATGATATTCACTAGTCATATCTTCAGTGCCTTTAAATACAAAATGTTTATCATGACAAAACCATATTATATCTAATACGACTGCATCCCACAAATTGACAATTGTCCAAAGTAAAAATCCATAACCAAAACTCTCTATAAAAGTAGTATATCCATTTATATATCTTAATACTACACATATGATTATTAAGAATAATATAGATGCAAATACTTTAGCTACTATTTTATTCTTTTGTGTTGGTATTTTATCTTTATATTCTTTTAAAGATTTAACTTTTTCAATTATTTTAGGTGGATAATTATGTAAAGTCTTTATAGGATCTCTAGACATTATATATACCATTATTGTAAATAATAAACATAATACTATGCTTTCAATAACTAATATCACAGTATCACTTCCTTTTACAATTATAACATTTAAAAAGTATTCTAGATAGAATACTTTCCTAAATTGTAATTTCAACCGCACCACTTAAGGTGTGCTTGAAATTACAATAAAGAAAAAACTCCTTTCGGAGTTTATATTATTCAGTTGGTTCTTTTGTTAAGTTAATATTAATAAAGTATGCTAATTTTCCTTTATAAGTAAATAAAATATCATATTTACCTTCTTTAGAATCTTGATGAACATAACCAGATCCAACAAGTTTATGTTCACTTTCTTCTGGAGTTTTATAGTCTAAAACAAATCCACCATTTTCTGTTGCTAATTCTTCTAGTTTAGCTAAGGATAATTTTTCTAGTTCCTCAACTGTTTTATGTGGAACAACTATAATCTTAACATCATCAATTGGCTTTGAATACTTTGTATCAATATAGAACTCAATCCATTCACCTAAATAGAAATCTTTATTAAGACCTTCTTTGTTATATCCTTGCTTAACGAAGTAATCAATAATTTCTTCTGTAGAATTCTCGGGACGATATTCATGTCTGTTACCTACAAGAATGATTCCATCAATAACAAAGTCAGTTTGTTTTGGCTTCCCTTCTTCATCAACAATAGTAGTTAATACTCCATCTTTATAAGTATATTCATATTTCTCATTAGCATTACTTCCATGGTTTGTTTGATTATTGTTGTTGCTGTTATTGTTATTATTGTTGTTTTCTGCTTTACCGCATCCTACTAGTGTAATGCACATTACAAGTGCTAAAACACCAATTAAAAGTTTCTTTTTCATATTTTCTCCTCTTTTCTAATTTTCTTCTGGCTTTTCTACATCTTTGCCTATAAGAATATCTCTTAAATGATAAGCTGAATCATTATCGTTTATGTCATTAAAATCTACTGTAACGCCATAATCTTTTACAGTTTCAACAGCCTTTTCTCCAAATCCAAACATATAGTGATTGCACATATATCCATGCTTTTCTACTTCTTGTCCTTTTTTACCAACTGTTTTTTCTTGATAGAAATATGCTCTATCTACGATTATTTTAATTGTTGTTCCACTATCTACAACTTTAGATTCAAGCTTCTTACCTTTTTTTGTATAGAACTTATCAGTCCATGAACCATTATCATATGTTCCTACATAGTATTCTTGTTTTTTACTGTTATAATCAATAAAATACCAATACTTGTCACCTTGTCCCCCAATTCTATGATCTATAAAATCTTTAAATCCAATAACAAATTCAAATCCATCATTATCATTAACAAGATTCATAAATGATTCTTCGTTCATATTATTAAGGCATTCCTCCTTTCAACTCACTCTAAAAAGACTTCGTCAATTAGATTATAACATTATAGTAATAATATAAAAAGTAAAAACTAGCTCTTGCTAGTTTTTTTGTTAATTATATTGATAATCCTACTTTTTCTTTAACTTCTGCTAATTTTTTAGAGGCATGACTTCTTGCTTTGTTTGCACCATCAGTAAGTACTTTTCTTAAATACTCTTCATCGTTTCTATACTTATAGAAATTGTCTTGAACATTTTTAATAAAACTACATACAGCATCTGCTACTGCTATTTTAAAATCTTTATAATTATAATCTTTAAACTTTTCATTTGCTTCTTCTATAGTCATATTATCAACTGCACATATTAAACTCATTAAGTTTGATATTCCTGGTTTACTTTCTTCATCGTAATATACTTTACCTTCACTATCAGTACAAGCAGACATAATCTTCTTTCTAGTTATTTCTATATCATCTAACATGAATATAGTTCCTTTATCATCCTTTGGAGCAGATTTACTCATCTTAATAGTTGGATCTTGTAAGTTCATTATCTTAGCTCCAATCTTTGGTATTTGATACTCTGGCAATTTAAATGTATTACCATAAATACTGTTGAATCTTTCACCAAAGTCTCTAGTCTTTTCTATATGCTGTCTTTGATCAGCACCTACTGGTACTATCTCAGCATCATATAAAAGTATATCTGCTGCCATAAGAGTTGGATAGATAAATAATCCCATATCTTTTTCACTCTTAACTAATTGTGCTTTTTTAGACTTAAACTGAGTCATTCTAGATAGTTCTCCTACACTGCACTGAAACGACATTAAGAAACCTAAATTGCAATGTTCTAAAACATCACTTTGCATAAATAATGCTGTATGTTTAATATCTATACCACATGCTAAATACATTGCTGTAATATCTAAAATATTATTTCTAATTTCTTTTGGATCAATATAAGTAGTTAATCCATGTATATCCGCTATAAAAATTAAAGAGTTGTAATCGTATTGTTGTTCAATAAATCTTTTTATTCCTCCAATATAATTTGCTAAAGTTATACTTCCTGTAGGTCTTACACCTGTAATCATTGTTTTCATTTTTTTTCCTTCTTTCTTATTTAATTTTTATATTTTAAATCAATGATTATTAATATAACTTATACCATCGTTTCACATACTTCTTCATACACAACCATCTCCTTCTTGAATAAAAAAAGATTCCTGCCCTAAAATAGGACAAGAATCTTGTGCCACCTAATAATAGATTAATTTCATATACCATCATATATGTTCTCTTGATAACGGGCAGAATATCCCGATTTTTCATACTTTAATTAATTTCTGAAAAACTCTCTTTGGGCCATTCAATATTCATCCGTTACAACTTTCCATCAACCAGTTGCTTTCTATAAACTTCATAAATATCTACTTCTCCAAATCACTGATTTAAAATATAAATAGATTATAGCATTTAAAGCTTTTTTTGTCAAAAGTTCAACTATCTACGAGCTTTTTTCATTACTTTCTTAAATACTTTTTTAAAACTTTATATCCTGGTTCAGCATAAACTACTATTCTATTACTAGAAATATCTATAGATTCTGGATGAACAATTCCATCATGTCTATAGATTCCTGATTTGTAACCCATAAAACATCCTACTAAATTATTTATTTTTTAGCTACTGTAATTATCAATGATGTTCCATCAATAATCTTACCAGTTCTAGATTGAGCTATTATTTTGCCTTCTTGCTCATTAGATTGTTCATATTTAATAGTTAATGTTAAATTATGCTTTTTAGCAAGTTCTTGTACCTGTTCTACTGTCCAGTTTTGTTCTACAAAGTTAGGATATTCATCATCAACAGCAGGTATATATAAAATTATTCTAGTAGGATTTTCTTCATTAATCTCTACTTCAGTACCAGGTTTGATAGATTGCTCAATTATAAGTGATGAATCTTGATTTTCATTATTCTCTACTTCTTTATACTCTATTATAACTTGCATTTTATATACTTTTTCAAGTGAATTTTTAGCTTCTATATAATTTTTCCCAACAAAGTCAGGCATAATGATCTTTGCATAGTTTCCTTTAGATACGATTAACTTTACTTTAGTTCCAAGTGGTCTTTTCCTTCCAATAGCAGGAACAGTATCAATTACCATGCCTTCTTCAACTTCACTGTTATACTCTTCTTCTTTTTCATCATCTACTAAAAATCCAGAACTAATTAGTACTCTTTCAGCATTCATAACATCCATATCTTTAACATTCGGTATTTCTATGCTATCTGCCTTTTTTATTTTAACAACCTTTTTACTTTTTATTGGTCCACATCCAGTAAGTAATATAACGCATATTAACAAAACTAATAATATTTTTTTCTTCATAAAATAATCTCCTTCTAAAACAATGTTATCTGTTCATTATATTTAATTTCCTTTTTATATGCTTTAATAATATCTTTCATATTATAGAGTATTCCATACTTATCACATTCATTAGTAAACACTTTATATAATACTTTATAATTAGGAACTGCACAATTATATCTTTCTCCATAGTATTTAATATATTTGTCTTTTAATCCTTTAAAGTTTTTATCTAACTGTTCATAATAGTAATCTCTTTGATTTTCTCTTAAAGTCATTCCCATATATGTTTGAATAAACTTAGCACCACTATCATGGGCTAGTTTAACTAACTTTTTAATATCTTCTTCACTATCAGTTATAAATGGCAATACTGGATTCATCATTATACCTACAAATATACCATTATCAGATAATTTCTTAATTGCTTCAAATCTTTTAGAAGATACACATACATGAGGTTCAATAATTTTAGATAGATCATCATCTGGAGTTGTAATAGTGAACTTAATAATTACATTATTTTTATCATTTATTTCTTTAAGTAAATCTAAATCTCTAAGTATCAAATCGCTCTTAGTATCTATAGATACTCCAAAATTATATTTAGATAATAGTTTTAATGCTCCTCTAGTCTGTTCATACTCTTTTTCAAGTGGGTTATAAGTATCAGACATAGAACCTATTCCTACTACTCCATGATCTTTCTTTTTAGATAATTCATTTTCTAATATAGCTAAAGCATTTTCTTTTCCTTTAGGAATATCAAAATTATCTATATGATAACAATTACTTCTACTATCACAGTAAATACATCCATGAGAGCATCCTCTATATAGATTCATATTATAATCTACTCCATACCAATCATTTCCATATTTAACTTTTGATAAAATAGTTTTAGTTTTAATAAATTCCACTTGTATCACCAATATAATTATATCATATAAAAAATAAGTCATCTATTTAGATGCCTTAATTAGTTATTGTTAAATTTATTTATTTTAGAATATCGTTTGCTATAGTAATCCAATATGAATGCATAAAGTTCTCATCAATATAGTTATCATCAGCCATCATTTCATATTTGTGTACTAGTTCATCTGCTTTATTATAGAAATCATCATATATCTTCTTATCTATAAACAATTTCCCTCCAAATCCAGTAAAAACATGATTATATTTTTCATTATCGTAATCAGTATCATATTTATAATCTAAATTCATAGCAATTGGAAAATGTTCATAGAGAAGTTCATCTTCTTCATCTACATAAATTATTTTACTTATATTATCTTTTCTAAGTAAAAATAAACCACCTGGGCCACTCATTCTATTACCTGTTTCATAAAATAGTAAATTATCTTCACTATACTTTTCACATATTTCTTTCAAGTTAGGTTCATAATCAATATGTTCTTGTTCTTTCCTTAGATTTTTTATCATATCATCAAATGTTATCATATTATTTACTCCATTAAAAATAATTATTATAACTATTTACAATTTAATTTATCACTAATAGCTTTATTAATTTTTCTAGGTCCTCTTATTGCTTTAATTCCTATTTCATTTAGATATTCAAAAGTATAATTTTTATCATCTAATCTCTTCAATAATTTTATTTTCATAACATGATTTATAGATAAATTATTATCTTTATAATCATATGGTATATTTACTTCTATAGCTTTACATTTATACATTGTTTTAGAATATGGAACTGCTACATATAAATAAATAATATCATTAATATGAACATCACTTGATTGTTTCCATATTATTTCATTTGTATCATTAAAACAATTGATAACATCATAATATTTTGGATTTGCTGGAACTATCCATTCATTAGGTTCATCTATTAGATTATATGATTCATCTATTAGGGATATTATTTCATCATCTTTTAAAGTATCATTTAATATAATAGAAATCCAATCAGTTTTATTCATATGATAAGCTTTATAAAAAACTTTTTGTTTTAATAATTTTTGAATCTTATCTTCATCTAATTTAATATTAAGTATTTCTACTTCACCAGATTTATTATCTAATTTAGAATAATCTACATTAGTAATTAACCCATACCATTTATTATTAATTTCATTTCTATAAACAGCACATCCTGGAGATTTATCCCATAAAAATTCCGGATCATTATTATATTTTTCTTTAATATATTTATTAATTCTATTTGATTGATCAAAAATGAAATAATTTGTTTCAAAACATTTTTCTTTTATATCAATTAAAATTTTTTTATAAGAGTTTCTAACATTATTTACAAATTCACCAGACATTTCAGTTCTAATATTTGTATATTCTTCATCAACTTGTAAATCAATTACTTTACCACTTACAATACCATTATCTCCAACTCTAATAATTGCTTTAAAATCGTTATTAAAAAATGTAGTTTCATATTTATATATGTTATTTTCTTTTTTAAAACCATATTTTAATAAATTATTATAATTAACTGTAGTTCTTTTAAAAATTTCATTTTCTATATTCAAAGTAATCACCTATATGTAATTATATCACGTATAATGACCTTAGTGAATTGATAGGAATAAAAGTCAATTTACTATATAATTATTTTTACCTAGTTTTAGGTAAAATTATTTTAAGAGTCAAGTCAGATTATACCAAGGGTCTTTGAATCCATTTTCATTATATGTTGCAATCATTAATACTGGCATTAGAAATATTCCTTCAGTTGTCTTAATAATTTTTCTCATTTTATCATCCTCCAAAAAATAACATAAAAAGACTAGCTATCTCTAGTCTTTTATTAAATAAATATAATCATAAGAATATCTGATATTAAATGAACCATTCCATGGGCAACCATTGCATATCTAATATTATACTTTCTATATAAATATCCAAATGCAAGACCTATTCCACCATTAAGCAAGAAACATCTAATTATTATTACTGGTGTTAATGTAGTCATAGTAGCAGTTGATGGAAGATGTCCTGCTGCAAATAAAACAGCAGATATAATATTAGCAATAATAAATACTATAGTTGGTATTTCTTTTTTCTTTATTATCTTTGATATGATAAATACTATTAATGACATAAAGAATAATCTCATCATTACTTCTTCGATAATACCACCAACAAGTAATCCACCAATTATTTTATAAATTGTAGGTTTTACTGTATATTGTTCTAAGACCCAAGAGTTCATTGATCCAAATATCAATTTATCTCCAGGATATAAAATTAAAGCTCCAACAACAGCAACAATTATAGTAATTATTATAGCTTTTTTATCTATTTTACAATTATTCCATAATTTAATTTTCTTAGATAATACTATACCAATACTACCAAGTATTATTCCAAATGGAATACCATATTGAATCATAGAAGATAAAGCAATCATCTCTTTAGTAACATCTTGTTCTTTTAATTGTTTTAATAGTTCTGGAGATAATGTATCATAACTATATAATCCAATACAGTATCCTCCAATTAAACCTCCAAGAAATACTAATAGTAAAAACTTCCAATTATCATTAAGAAACTTTTTCATTATTAATTACCTTCTTTACTCATTACTTTTTTAGACCAACTTCTCTTTTCACATTTAGGACATTTTAAATATCTAGTTGTATTTAAATGAGGAGCTAACATTACTTTCCAGTAAGAATTTGGGACATATCTATGATGACACTTCTTACATTCGTAATATCCAGCATCTATTTCAAGCTTTAATGAATAAAAAGCTACAAGAACTAATACTATAGTAGATACTGTAACAATAATTCCAAAAGTTGTTCCTTCTCCTAATGTATATGCTGCAAGAAGTGTTATTCCAATATAGAACAAAACAGTAACAATACATAAAACATATAAATTTATTATCATCTTTTTATTTTTTATTTCTTCTTGTCTAGCTAACTCAACTAGTAATTCATTTGTTTTCTTTTCATAATCCTTCATATTAATCTTTTCACCATTTAAAAGTTCATTAACACTAATATCAAGTATATTACAAAGATCTAACATCTTATCTGCATCAGGTAAAGATAATCCCCTCTCCCACTTTGATACTGCTCTATCTGTAATATATAACTTTTCTGCTAATTGTTCTTGAGTAATCTTTTTTTCTTTTCTACAATCAGCAATAAATTTTCCAATCTTGATTAAATTCATGAACTTTTCTCCTTTCGTGACTTAATTATAAAATATGCCATATAAAAGTTACACATACCAGTGGTTGAGTTGTTATTTTAATACATTTTTAGCTATATTAAATACTACTTTTCTTAATTCATCTCGATATTTAGGATATTCAATAAAATGAGATAGTTCATATATAACATCGTATATAGCTAATCGTTTATATAAATTAGGAGTATGAATAATTTCTGGATAATACTTTTCTATATAATTCATTATATTTGAGTAATCATCTAATTTAGTATATTTCTCGCACTCTTCACTTGCATGCTTCCATGGTTGCCTTACCATATAATATATAATATGTAATTCAAAATCCTTTGGTGCATAAATCGATCTTTCAAAATCGATTATTTTAATTTTTCCATTATTTATAAATATATTATCAAAGTGTATATCATTATGAATTAATACCATTTCATCAGAAACTAAATACTTATCAAATAATAAGTATACTTTATTAAGAATTTCAATTTCTGAATCATTAAATAATTTTTGTTTTTTTGCTTCTTCAAATAAGTTATTAAATTGTTTTTTATTGTATTCTACCCAATCATAATATTTACCAACATGTGAATGCATCTTTTTCATAGCTTCACATAACTGCTTAATAATATTCTCTCTTTCTACTTCATTTAATATATGCCAAACGTTATAAAGAGTAACACCTTCTATTTTCTCGAGAATTTCGTAGAAATAAGGAATAATCTTTTTTGAATTATCTGAGAAATATAATTTGGGTATTAAATCATTATCTTTATTAGCATTATAAAAATCTATTTCTTTTTGAAACATTGGTTCATTTTCTATATTAGAACAAATCTTAATAATAAACTTATCATTTACATCATAAATAGTATTAGTAAATCCTACATTTATTTTATTAATAGTAGGTTTTTCTCCAAACAAGTTAATATTATTATCAATAATCTTTTTAACTATCTCTTCCATGCATTCACATCCTATAATAAATTATACATCATATAATAGAAATGTCACTTTTATTAAATCGTTGTTCATAACTTTAATAATCAAAAAAATCAGCAAAAAGCTGATTTTATTATTATCCTAATGCTACATCTAGTATCATCATTATAATAAACCCAAATGCAAATCCTAATGTTCCTAAATTGGAATGTTTACCTACTTGAGATTCTGGTATTAATTCTTCTACTACTACATATATCATTGCACCTGCTGCAAAGGATAATAAATAAGGAAGGATTGGAACAACCAATGAAGTTAATATAATTGTAAGGCCTCCAAATATTGGCTCTACAATACCAGATAATGTGCCATATAAAAATGACTTGCTTTTAGAATTACCTTCTTCTTTTAAAGGCATAGATATGATTGCCCCTTCTGGAAAGTTTTGAATGGCAATACCAATAGATAAAGCAATAGCTCCTGCTATAGTAATAGTACTATTGCCACTAACTGCACCAGCAAGTGCAACCCCAACAGCCATTCCTTCAGGTATATTATGAAGTGTTACTGCTAAAACCATCATCGCTGATTTTCCAAGTTTTGTTTTTAATCCTTCTGGTTCATTACTTTTTAAATGCAAATGAGGAATTATATTATCTAATATAAGCAAGAATACTATACCTAGTATAAGTCCAATAGTAGCAGGTAACCATGCAATAATATTTTGATCTTTTGCCATATCAATAGATGGTATAATTAATGACCATACTGAAGCTGCTATCATTACTCCAGAAGCAAATCCTAATAATACTTTTTCAACTTTTACATTTATTTTATTCTTCATTAAGAACACCATAGCAGATCCAAGTGTTGTCCCTATAAATGGAATAATTAGTCCTAAAAACAAATCCATATTATCACACTATTCGTTACCTTTTAAACTTGTTACCATATCTATTTTCTTAATCTTTCTTGCTAAGAATCTAGATACTAAATATGAAACAATAAATGTACCTATAGCTGCTATTATATATGTTCTTGTTTCAATGAAAGCTCCAAAATCATAATGTTCTTCTATAGCAGTTTTAAATAACCAATCAGTTAAATAATAACCCATAGGTAATCCAAATATTATAGATACTATTGCTATCCAGTTATTTTGTTTTATAAATATATTCTTTATTTGATTATCTTTGAATCCTAATACCTTTAGTGTTGCAAATTGATATTCTTTTTCTGTATAAGATAGTATTCCTAAATTATATATTATTATTCCTCCAAGAAGCACTGCTATTCCAATTATTAAAACTAGCATAGTTTTCATCATTGAAAGCATTCCCGTCATACCATCCTTTAAACTTTCTATATTTTGAATAGTTTCAACATTTTTAATTTCTTTAGTATTACTTAAATCTATATTTGTATATAAAGCATTTGGTTGATATTCTATTCCAAGACTTTCTAAATATTTTCTTGTCATAGATACATTTTGATTTTGTGGATCCTTATTAAATCCTATTATCTTAGATGTGTAATATTTGTTATCACCATATATATGCCATGTTATTTCGTCATTAAGTTTATATCCTTTATTAGATGCTAACTTATATGTAACATATACCCCATTATCACCAGGTTTTTCTTTAATATTGTTTTTATTGTCTATAAACCTTAAGTAGTTATCTGCATCTGTTACTAAAATATTATTAGCTTCTCTTTTACCGTCATTATCCTTTATTTCTATTCCTAGACTTTGTGATGTGTTACTTCCATATTTATCATATAAAGTTTGTAATTCATTATTAGATAAGTTTTCTTTCAAATTTAATTTATAATCAAAATTATATAAATCTTCAAATTGTAATTTAACAAAGAAGTTCATTGAATCTAGCATTCCAAGTGCGCACACTATTAAAGTGCAACAACCAACTACTCCAGCAAGCCCCATAAACGTTCTCATTTTATTTCTTAATATATCTCTAACATTCCATTTACTAGAAAAACTTAATTTTTTGAAAAATCCTTTTTTTGTAATTCCAAGTGCTTTTCCTTTGACACTAGGTATCTTAGTTCTAAGTGTCTCGGCAGAATTTTCTTTTAATATACTTCTACCTGTAATATAAGTAATCACTGCTACTATTAGTATTACTCCAACTGATACATAATAACTTGATATATTCATAGCTGGAGCACCATTTGGTATTTCAAAGAATTCCATTTCTAGATTAATAAATATATTACCAATTAAGAAATATCCTAAAACTAATCCTACAATTGAAGCAAATATACTTATCCAGAAACCATAACCAATATAGTGTAATAATATTCTGTTGTTACTAAATCCTAAGGCTTTAAGTGTTCCTATTTGTACTCTTTGGTTTTTAACTACTCTAGTCATTGTTGTAATAACAGATAGCATAGCTATAAATAAGAATATTCCAGAGAAAACACCTACATAAGTTTTACCTTCATCTATTTCACCTTGATAAGATACATATGAAGCAGTATCTTCTATATTTATAATTGCTTTAGCATTCTCAATATTATCCTCTATAGCTTCTTTAACATTATCTTTTTTGTCTTTATCTTTAACATCAACCATTATGCTAGAAAATGGTATATATTCTTTATAATTAAATTTAGGCATAACTATATCGAATACTTTTTCATCTTTAATATTTGCTTCTTTCATTACTAAAGATTTAATATACTCTTCCGTTATTTCATTAGTACTCATATAAGCAAATCCAAATTCTTTTCTATCAGGATATAGTTCTGATTCATCTCTAGTATCATATAAATGATCTGGAACATTTATTTTACCCAATACTTTTTCATGGAGTTCCATTCCATCATATTTTACTAGAACTGTATCTCCTACTTTTATATTATTTTCTTCACAGTAGAAATTATCTAACCAAATACCACTTTTATTTGAATCAAACTTTTCTCCTTCATATAAGTAAAACTTAGAAATATTATTTGATTCAATAAAGTTAAGTAATAATGTTTTATCATTGTCAGTAGTTGCTGTTACTGAAAGTTTTAGTTCAGCATCTTTAACATTATCTAACTTTTTAACTTTTTCTAGATCATCATGATTTAAATATCCAATTACATTTAAATCTTGTAAATTGTTTTCAAAATAAAACTTATCAGCTGTTTTCTGCATACCATCCATATATGCTTTTATTCCTGAATAAGCCATTATTCCAATCATAATCATTAAAAAGATTGTTATAAACTGAGATAGATTCTTACGAATATCTCTAAACATTTTTCTTTTTAACATATTACCACTTAACCTCATCTATATTTTTTGGATGTTTGTTAAGTTCATTAGATTCAACTTTACCATTCTTAATTCTTATAACTCTATCTGCTATATCTGCTATTAAAGAGTTATGTGTAACAATTATAACTGTTGTATCTTCATCGCTTTGTTTTCTAAGTAATTTTAATATTTCTACACCAGTTTTAGAATCAAGTGCTCCAGTTGGTTCATCACATAATAAAACTTTTGGATTTTTCATTATTGCCCTTGCAATAGATACTCTTTGTTGTTCACCACCAGATAACTCTTGTGGGAACTTATCAGCATGTTTTAATAATCCAACACTCTTTAATACTTCTTTAGAGTCTTTAGAAGTATTAGTAACATCTTTGATCAAGTTTATATTTTCATCTACTGTTAAAGTAGGCATTATATTATAAAACTGGAATATAAATCCAACATCGTGTGCTCTATATCTAGTTAATTCATTATCATTAAACTTAGCAATATCATCATCACCAACTATAATCGAACCAGATGTTGCTTTATCCATTCCTCCAAGTAAATTTAATAATGTAGATTTACCTGCTCCACTAGGTCCAAGAACAACAACAAATTCTCCTTGATTAATACTCATATCTATTCCATCTAAGGCATTAAAAGCCTTTTCACCTACCATATAGGTTTTCTTAACATTTTTTAATTCTATAAAACTCATTATTGTATCTCTCTTTCTAAATATGAAACATATTTCATATTAATTATATTCTTCTCATTTTTTATAGTCAATAAAAATATGAATATTATTTCATATTTTTACATAATGTGATATAATCTACATATGAGGTGATTCCTATGATCGATAATATTAGAGAGCCTAGACAACAAAGAGCTATAGAAAAAAAAGAGAAAATAATCGAAGCTGGATTCAATCTAATTTGTAAGAACGGTTATTATAATACTAATACAGCAGAAATAGCCAAAGAAGCTGGTGTTTCAACAGGAATAGTTTATCAATACTTTAAAGATAAATACGATATATTAATTGAAGGCCTTGAAAAGTACGGAAATGATATCTTTTTCCCTATGCTTAAGAATAATGATATTAGATTTGATAAGAAAGATTTTGATAAACTTCTAAGACAAATGATTAATCATTACATTAATAACCATAAAGTTTCAAATATTGCACATGAAGAAATAATGGCAATGGTTCATTCAGATAAAAGAATTGCAGAATATTATTATAAAAGAGAATTAGAAATGACTAACTCTCTTAAAGAAATACTATTAAATAATGATTTCAGTGAAGATGAATTATTTGAAAAAGTTCACATAACATTAGGAATGATTGATAACTTATGTCATGAAATTATTTATCATAAACATAGTGATATGAATTATGACATAATGACTAATCTCGTAATTGAAAATATAAAGAATTTATTTAAAAAAGATTTAGTTTAATTACTAAATCTTTTTATTTTCTATAATGGATCAAAAAGGCGCCATAAATTGACGCCTTAAAAAATTTTTTTGTTCGTAATATCTTAATCTTCCAATCTATTATATTCATATACTAATGGCAAATTAATTTTCCTGTATTAGAATTTGCACCATAGATAGTACAACTTGTTTCATA
>Ga0247608_10000431_pt1 | contig 68731 bp, 57 predicted proteins | sample 176DNAGHGlowgp2_FD_193490 | JGI IMG/M metagenome (GOLD analysis project Ga0247608, IMG submission 193490) | Sheep rumen microbial communities from Palmerston North, Manawatu-Wanganui, New Zealand - 1766 DNA GHGlow gp2 | ecosystem: Host-associated > Mammals > Digestive system > Stomach > Rumen ... | reverse complement strand
TGTCGACAATATAACAGGTACACCGCCCGAGTGGCTTCACAACGGACGGTGCACCTGTTGTCTGGCTTGCTATCACCATTGTCCGGTGCATGCCATCAATTACGGCAGCATCACCAGACGCCGCGGCCAGTACTACTTCAATTCATAATTCATAATTCATAATTCATAATTCATAATTCATAATTCATAATTCATAATTCATAATTATCCTACGAGCTTTGCTCGCTTATACCTTTAGGTGTAAGAATTAGCGAAGCGCTAATAGACCCGGGGACCGAAAATAGTGGTACCGACGCGCACCATGGTACTTCCCTCCTGAACGGCTAACAGGTAGTCGTGGCTCATGCCCCACGAGCGTTCACAGAAGTAGTCGCAGTCAGCGAAATACTGCGCCTTCACCTCATCAAACAGGCTCTTGGCCAAGCGGAACTCAGAACGTATCTGTTCCTCGTCGTCCACATACGACGCCATCATCATCAATCCGCAGATGCGCACATGCTCCATCGACCGCCATTCACCAGCCGCCAGCAGTTCACGCAGCCCCTCGGGCGTCAGCCCGTACTTCGTTTCCTCCTCGGCGATATGAAGCTCCAGCAGCACGTCGATAACACGCTCACACTTAGCCGCTTGCTTGTCAATCTCCTTCAGAAGCTTTAACGAGTCCACGGCCTCTATCATCGTCACGTAGGGCGCGATATACTTCACCTTATTGGTCTGCAAATGACCGATGAAATGCCACTGGATGTCCTTGGGCAGCGTCTCGTGCTTCTGGCGCAGCTCCTGCTCGTGGCTCTCACCGAAGATGCGGTGGCCCTCGGCGTATGCCGCCTCGATGTACTCGTTGGGGTGATACTTGCTGATAGCCACCAGCCGAACCCCCTCCGGCAAGTGCCTCAGCACCTCATGCAGATTCTCCCTGACATTGGATAATTCGTAATTCATAACTTTATAATATCAGCCGCCTGCGGCGGTGCTACGAGCAAGCTCGTAGCACACGCGTAGCGTGCCCGTTAATTTTCAATTATCAATTTTTAATTAGCGAAGCGTCAGCGTCAGCGTCTTTGCCGTACTCAAAGACATCCATCAGCGTTGTTTCGTTGACGGCAGCAATGACGTAGTCAATCATGGTCGTTCCCATGACACTTTCGATGTTACCCACGGCACCCTTCAGCGTCCCAGCCTGCACCAGGTAATTGACGTTCGAGCGCTTCTCCTTCTCCGTCTTCTCGTCGATGGTGATGAACTGGAGCTTGGCCTTGTACCAGCGGTCGGCCATCTCCTCGTCCGAGAAGAAAATCTCCTTATAGGGAGCTATCTTGATGTCCTTGATGGTGAACTCGCCGCTGATATACGACGACATCTCCTCCATGATGCGCTTCTCGGCCTCTGTGAACGAGAGGGCATCAACGACATACGATTCCGTAACTTTTTTCTGCAGACCGTCCTCCATAACCTTTTCGTAGGCAATCTTGCATTCAAACCAAATGGCTGTTCTTGATCTCATAATTATTCAATGCTTAATTTATATATCAGCCGCCTACGGCGGGAAATTGAAAGAAAATTTATCATATCTGTATGATGAATAATTTTTGAAAAATTTCCACGCGTAGCGTGCCCGTTAAAACTTCAATTATCAATTATCAATTATCAATTTTCAATTAGCGAATGCGCTCACTTTTTCTTCGGCAGTTTCACTGAGCGACTGTTGGTCGAGCCCATTTCCTTTTTCTTCTTGTCGGTGACGCGCTCTATGATCTGCGAAGCTATCACCTGAGCACGCTCGTGCGACAATCCCGACTCCCCTGCCATTTCGCTCTGCAGCTTCATCAGTTCGTCAACGACCTCCTCGCTCTCCACCATGAACCGCTTCTCGCTGTTGTTCATGTGTTCCTTGTTGTAGATTCTGGAGACGATGCGCTCTGCTTCCTGCTCATAGCGCTTGCGGAATATCTCCTCTGCCTTGGCATCATAGTCGCGCTGGCTGTGCATAGTGTCGACAAGTATCGAGTCGCCGGCACTCAAGCCCAGCTCCTCAAGCGTGATACCATCATCCAACAAGTCGTCAATCGGCTGCCGGGGAGCAGGCTTGACAAACTCCACGGGCTCCGACTCCGGGAAGAGCTCGAAATACACGAATATGCACATCGCAGCAATCACCAGCGCTGCCACGAACGTCAGGACAGAGCGGTAGGTACTCCGCTGCTTGTGCAAAGCCTTCAGCATGTCCTCGGGCGTGGCAAAACGGTCCTCCGGCTTCTCGCTCGTAGCCTTCTTCAGCACCTGGCGGTACTCCAGGGGAACCTCCGACTGGTCGAAAATCGCCTGCATCAGTCTGCCGATGCCATAGACGTCGACCCTGTCGTCGCACGCACCGCCATCGGTCACCTCCGGCGCCACATACTGCGCATCGTCACCATAGAACGCACGCTGGTCGCTGATGTCCTGATAGAAAGAGCCGTGCGACAGCAGCATCACACTGTGGTCGCCCTTGCGCACAAACACCGTCCGCGGCGAGTAGCACACATGCCTGATGCCGCGCTGATGCAGAAAACCCGTCACGTCAACCAGCCCTGCGAAGACGTTGTCGGCGAAACTCTTTTCCGCAACCACGGCGGGGTCATCCTTCAGCAACTGCTCCAGCGGCTCAAAGTTTCCCACTTCCAGCTCCAGCCGCGTGACCTCATCACCGCTCATCAGCGGCGCGAAGTGTATCTGGTGCTTGTTCGTCAGCGTCCTGTTAGCCTCGCATTCCCGCGCAATAGCCTTTGTAAAAGCCATGAGCCGGTGCAGCTCAGGCCGTATGTCAACAACGCCACGCCATTTCCCGTCCACCTTCTCACGATAGTAATCACCTATGGGCAGCCAGGTCTTGTGCAGCTTTCCTTCATTTCTTGCCGTCACCAATTCCTCGTAATTCATGCTCTTTCTTGTTTTTTGGCACGCAAAAATAATCATAAAATCCGAAACATGCAAATTTAATCCACAAAAAAAATGCGCACAGCGGAACCGACCCTATTGTGCATGGATTGGGGGGGCAGCGTTACCATTCTGCCTGATGTCACCATTGGCGATAACATCACCATCGGCGCAGGCAGCGTTGTGACGAAGGATATACCTTCGAATGTTGTGGCAGTCGGCAATCCGTGCAAAGTCATAAAAAGTATCTGATGACATGGAAACAAGAAAAATTTCGTCTCCACCTCGCCACCGTCGACCGCGAACTGGGCATAGAATACAAACAGCCGGGATTCTTCGATTAAGAATTAAAGAATTGAAGAGTTAAAGAAAGAAGGGCGTGTCACTTTCATGTTGACACGCCCTCCTCTTTGAAACCGCAGGGGCTTAATCGCCGGGATCTTCCTCTTCCTCCTTGCGGTCGCGGATTTTCTTGCGGCCGATGAGCTCGTTGCCCTCGCTGTCGACAGCCACCTCAGCCATCTCCCACGTCACCAGCTTCGTCACCGTCGTCACGCGTTTCTTGTCGTTCTTCTCCGTTTCGGGAGTGAAGAGCAGGCGCGTCTTCTTCAGGTCTCGGTCCTGATTCCACTTAGTGTAGTCGGCGACACCGTTGGAACTGAAGCCGGGCTTGAAGATGCCTAGTCCGTTGACCTTCACCTTGCGCCCCTGACCCAGGTAGTGCTGGATGGCGTTACCCAACTCGTCGATGACAGCCTTGCAGTCGGAGCGCTTCACGGTAGCCTGCTGCTGAATGAAATCTGCCAGCTCGTCCAACTCGACAAAATTGTTGTCATACAGCGGGCGGGCATAGTACTTGCCAAAAGCCAGCGACTTCGAGTTCTTGTTCTGTTGCAATGCATACTTGTTTGCCATGATACTTAACTGATTAAAAAGGTTAATAAAAAGATTGAATACTCTCGTTGCGAGTCCTCCGACCCGCCTGTAACCAGCGCCTTGATTACAGTTACAAAGGTACAAAATAAATTTCATATAACCAAATATTTCCACGCTTTTTTTTTAGTAAAAATTGAAATATATTCATAAATAATAGAATGCACGTTTTCAACTATTATTTGGAACGTTTCTAACCAAAAGTTGGAACGTCACCGACATGTGGTTAGTGACGTTCCAACTGCATGTTGGTGACGCTTGGTCATATCTTTGGTGACGCTTCGCCGAGGACGAGATCTGCCAGGTCGGTGTTCGACGCATAAGACTCCAATCGCGGTGACACGTTGTAGTCGATGCCCGTGGTGAAGCTCATCTGGCGGCTCCACTTGTCGAAGCAGCCGCTGTCAGGGAAAATAGTGACGCGGCGCCCTTGAAGACATGCTGTGCGCTCCGTCGTGAGGCCGTTGCTGCCACATGTGGCCAACCACAGTTCGTCAGGGCGCATGGCAGCCATGATGAGTGCCGTTTTCTCGCTCTCCACCAGACAGACATGTGCCTGCGGACGCTGCGGCAGTAAGTGCTCGCCGAAGAGGCACTGGTAGAGTTGCCAGTCGAGCGGCAGCTGGCCGCAGCGGATGAGCCGCGTGTGCGTCCAGCCCTGATAGCCCTCGCGGTGGCCGTCAGCATGGTACTGCATGATGTGACCACCGTGTACCAGTCCCTGTTTGTCCACTTGCCAGAAGATGACATCGCCGCGTCGCGTGGCACCGATGAGGTAGTCTTCATAGACCTGCCGCAGCACGTTGCGACCGATGCCCAGGGTGATGGTGACGACGTTGGCGAACCACTGCCAGAAGGTACTACGCGGCGAATGGCTGCGGGTGACGTAGCCAATGTCCAAAGGCTGGAACGGCGGCAGGGGTGCGGGCTGTGCTAATTGACCATTGACCATTGATAATTGACAATTTTCGCGGGCCCACTGATTGTCATGGTAGTAGTCGCAGGGCTTGTAGTGGTAGCCGCAGGAGTGCTGATGGTCACACTTGCCAACGTCGTCGGCAACGTATTGGAACCCGTTCTTGGTATCCACATAGCGCACAAAGCACTTCTTCCTGCCGCAATGCGGACAGGTGAACTTCTGCTGGCGTCGGCCAGTCAGCTTCTTGGTCTCTAACTGATATCTATAATTGGTATTCATAATTGTGTCGTTTTGTTCGTTTATTGATTATTGTTGGCGATTCTCGTTCGTTGTTGGAGCCACTATATATATAGTTGACTCCAACGACAAACAAAAATCTTATCGCGGCTCAAAAGGCCATAGCCAGTTCTTCTGATGAATGAATCATGTCGTCAACATCAAAGAGGAGTTTGTCTTTCAGCCACTGAGAAATGAGTGAGGCTACTGTTGGACGCTTCAGCTCGAATTTCTTGACCAGAATCTCCGTCAGCTGCTTGCGGCTGATGACGCCGCCGTGGTCGCGGATGCACAGCAGGGCATAGTCCAGACGCTCCTTCTGCTTCTCGGCCTGAGCCTCCTGGCGACGCTGCTGCAGGTTCTGACGACGTTGCTCCAGAGCCTGGCGGTGACGCTCGTCAGCATCGACGATGCAGCCATCATCGTTGAACATGATGCTCCACTCGGGCATCTCCTGATGGCGCGCATCCGAGCACATGACGGTGATGACGCCCGACCCCTTGTCCTTCTTGCACTCCAGTACCGTACCGGCCTTCTGAGCCAGCATGGTGCCCAGGTGACCGCGCATGTTGTGGTCCTCGTCGGCCTTGTTCGTGTGCAGCACACAGACCATCGCCAGACGACGGTCCTCGCTGATGCACAGCAGTTCGTGGATGAGCTGCTTGGCCATGGCCTCGTCGTTGAACGACGCCACGAATTCCACAATGCCGTCAACAACCACCACCGAGGGGTGGAAGTCGTCAATCAACAGTCGCATGTCGTCCAGCAGCAGCTGGAAGTCGCGCCGACGCAGGGCATACACCTGCAGGTGGTCGTCCACATACGTCGCCGCGAGGCCCGTCATTCGGATGACGTCTGTCACGATGAGCTTCACGTCCGACGCCTTCTGCTCCGTGTCCATATACAGCACGCGGGGCTCCTCCAAAGGCGACGCCACGCGGAACTGCGAGCCCTTCATCCACGCCGCCAGACACACCTTCAGCATCGTCGTCTTGCCACACTTCTGCTTACCCTTCAAGCCGTGGATGTCGCCGAGGGCAAACAGCCCCACGTCGTCTACCTTCAGCGCAGGCTCCTCGGGCAGAACCTCCGTCCCGCTGGCCACACGCATGGCACTGAGCGCAGCCAGACGCTCCGTCTGCTGCTGTTCCAGGTTTGTGGGCTGGCTCACGGCCTCGCTCACGATGTTGTTTACCAGATTTTGAGGGTTCTGGCAAACCTTCTTTCCTGTTTCTTCCATATTTTCAAAATTATTATGGAATGTTAAGCCTCGCACTCCAGCTGCCATAGGCGATTTCAGCGACTGGTGGAATCCCGTGCTCAGGATAGAATACCATTGGCAATTGCAAGGGCGAAGTTACAAAGTGGCTTTGTTACAGGCAAGAAAAATAAGAAAATACTAACCCTAATGGGGGTTAGTATTATCCTGTACTAGAGTTTGTACTAGGGTATTTTTGATTTAGAGGCGTATAGACATCTTCAGAGACTGTAACAACGTATTTATTTCAAGTACCTCTTCACTGTGTGTGCTTATATTCATGTCGCGGTTGGTGCAGTAGTTTTTGCAGGTGCTCAGTGGAAGTCCGCTAATTTTATTCATCAGCGTTGCCGCCTTTGTCTTGTTACCGTGTATGCCCATATTAAGGTCATCTTTCTCCATGAGTTTCAGCAATGCTTCGAGGCGCACCTTGTCATGGGGAAGAATGTTGTTGAGGGGCTCCGCTTCAGGCTCCTTTTCCGATGCATCATTCCCGTCTTCTTGGAATTGGGACAACTGTTCCTTTAGCGCAGTTATCTCCATCTTGAGTGCTGCTATTTCGGCATCTTTCTTCTCACTTGATACCTTCTCAATATTATCCCTAATCTCGTCAAAAGAACGCTGATCTTCTGGATCACTAAAGACAACACCTTTAGTGTTTTTGCTCATATGGCTTTTTAATAATTGGTTAAACTTGATAACTTCATCTATCAATTTGTTAAGTTCTGCTCGCGTCGATAAAGTACCGAAATAACCCATGTGTTCGAACAAGACTGGAAAGATAGCATCCCTGTAAAGAGTATCATTATGATGTTGATAGTAGAGCAGAATATAAATCAGCGTAAGATAGATGGAATACCACCTTGGTGAGGTAAAATCAGATAACAACGAATGATGTTTCCTACAGCAAGACATCACTACGCTATCGACAAGTTCTGGATTCATTTCGATTTCATTTGCAATCAATGCAGGCTCTTTCCACCCTCCTTTGTTGAAGTCAACTGACATGAGATATTTTGTTTTTCGACATACGCGATTAGCCAACTGATCGAGTATGTGTTGAGGAAGATAACCATTATCTGTCTTTTCAATATCTTCATGTTTCTGATTAATAGCTGCTTCTACGTATCCCATAAATATAATTATACATATTACTAATTATTATAAGCCGTATCTATTCAACATTCTATGTTAAACTGCCAAATCCAATGGTAAATCACTAATGTCTTTTAATCGTCTTCCAGTAATAAGGATGTTGAGCATTTCCATGGAGTCCTCTGCACCGATTTCCTTAACAGTCTCGACAAGTTCATTCAGGGCGAAATGATATACACAGTCTATGTCACCAGTTCCTAATGCCAAAGAAGAAATACGGGCTGGCAATGGCTCACCCGTTACAACAACGATGTGGGGCAGATGTCCTTTACGGTTTCGAATTAATCCAAGAGCCTCGGTACGACTGTTTTGTGCACGATCACTACGCATTGTCCACTTGGCAGAGACGGAAGCATGTAGAATTGGAAGTCCACCGCAAGATTTACGAATGTCAGATAGTCCACTAACTGTTTCATCAACGATGATTTGTTGCTCATTAATTACTTCGTCGGGTTCTGTTTCACGATATATTACCACATCAGGAGCCACCATATAATCATTGCCCATACTCGCAGCTAATCGGGCATCCTCCTTAGTCAATTGATAAAGGTATTCCAAATGCTCGTATTGTGCAAAGCTACTGGTCTTAATAGTACTTCGATTGCCAAGTTTAACAATATGCCACTTGCCTGGACGAAGGTTCTGGAGGTGTGGAAAAGTAGCTTCGATAAACTCCATATTAAGCTGTTCAAATTTGGCTCCTGCTGTTTGTCCCAAAGCTTTCTCCATTTCGTTGGCCATCAGTCTGCTGGCTATACCTTGTGCTATAGAGACAGACAAGTTGGATGAACGGTCTGCGTTACTCGGAATACCTTTTGAGTCTATTGTTAAAACCCCATTAGACAACAGCTCTGTGTGGTATTTCTGTCTTGCCTGTGCTATCAATGCTTTCATAATCCAATACTTTTATTATTTCTATTCCTACTGCTTTAGCAACTGGAGGAGGAAATGCATTCCCAATCATTCGGCATGCTATGGTCTTTCTGTTACCAAAAAACCAATTGTCTGGAAAGCCCTGGAGACGTGCCATCATGCGTGGTGTAAGTTTTGGCATTCCTACAAAATCGGTAGACGGAGCATCGTTGGCTATTCCTCTTCCGTCAATGCCCATTTCTGCCCAAGCTAACCGCGCACGTGTCGGTCCCAAATCCGGACCGCCATGTTTTTTGCTCCCACCAACAAGTGTAGGGGCTATTCTTTGAGCTTGCCGCTTCCAATCGTCTATCCCATGCCAACCATTTTCATTCATCAAGTCGTATAGCACATTTCCCACATTGTTCGACAAATCTTTAGTAGGCTGAGGGAATGTAAATGTGTCAAAAATATCAGTTCTAACCCCAATAATTATCACACGAGGCCGCAACTGTGGAACACCATAGTCAGAGGCGTTGAGCAATTTTAAATGAACATTATACCCTAATGTGTTTAATTTGCAAATTATCTGTTGACGGTATCTATCAAACTGTTTACTAAGAAAACCACGAACGTTTTCTATCATTACGCAACGAGGGCCAATTTCTTCCACAAGTCTCAACATCTGTGGAAACAGGTCACGTTCATCTTCAGCTCCCAATTGCTTGCCAGCCACACTGAAAGGCGGACATGGAACACCACCAGCCAACAAGTCAATTTGTCCTCTATATGGTTTCCCGTCAAAATTACGTACGTCCATACATTGAACATTCCAATTGGGACGATTGCTTTTCAAACAATCGCAATAGTCTTGTTCATACTCCACCAATGCCAAATGCTCAAACCCTGCCATCTCAAGGCCAAGAGCCTGACCACCTGCGCCAGCACATATCTCAATAGACGTATATGACATTTCAGTTTAATTCTATGAAATGCAAAGATACAAATAAATTTTATTCTTCCAAAAGAAATGCGATTAAATATTTAATTTTATAACAACCAGCAACTAGTTGCGAGTGAATTTCAAAAAGAAAAGTTTTTGTTTGCCAATTCGGAAACTTTTCGTACCTTCGCTGCCGATATGAAGACAGAGAAACAGATGGCAGCCTGTGTGTGGCTGAACTGTTTAAGTTGTATCAGAAACTGACACCATGAAACAAGAAGAAAGCTGGCAAAAACACTACAATGAGATAATGATGTTTATGGAGACGAATCATCGCTGTCCTTCAAAACACAGGTTAGAAAATAGGAAATATCATGCTCATAGGGTGGGCAGACCCTCTGTGGCCCAATCGCTGAACCCATAAATATTGTTTTTCATTTTTTATTTTGTCGTTTCGTTTGTTTTGTGTATTTTTGCAGCGAGAAGACATCATAACCTGCTTCGATGCCTGCGGTATAGGCATTCTTGCCGACATACGTCTTATTATAAGGTGAGGTGCTGCGCTGGTTGATCTTGGCCTGATTCAACAGAGGGGTGTCAGAAATATAGCCATAGTCAACCTGTCCGCGTACGATCCAGTTCCAACGTTTCAGCGTCAGGTCGACAGAGCCGACAAAGGTATTGGCTTTTCATATCTAATAATTACTTCAATTCTTTAATTCTTTAATTTTTAAATTTTCCCTAATCGGCTGCAAAAGTACAACGATTGAGCGGCTACGCCAATACCTAAAAATAGTGAAAGAGCCTGTTTTCGCCCTTTCGACAAGATATTTTATGCAGAAATACCTATTTGTGATTATTGCACAGGTCGGAAAATATGCTTAATTTTGCACCCGATAATCATTTCTTGGTAGGAAGTTAAAGAAGTTAAGGAAGTAAGCATGAAGAATCAGAAATTGTATGAGGCGGACGACAAGATGATTTCGCTCATCCGTGATAATTACGATCTGCTGCAGTCATTAGGCAGCTTCGGCATCAGCCTGGGCTTTGGCGACAAGACTGTCCGCGAAACCTGTGAGGACAACCACGTAGACACCTATACGTTTCTGGCCGTAGTGAACTACACGGCCAACGGCTATGGCGAGTTTGAAGGCGACACGCAAATCAGCATTCCCACGCTGCTACACTATTTAGAGGCCAGCCATGCCTATTTCCTTGATTTCCAACTGCCCTACATCCGCAGGGAACTGACGGAGTCGCTCAACGAAAACGACTCGCTGGCACGCCTCATCCTGCGTTTCTATGACGAGTATGCCCACGAGATTCGCCGCCACATGAAGTACGAGCAGAAGACGCTCTTCCCGTACGTGAAGTCGCTCATGGAAGGCCGCGCTATCAACGACTACAACGTGGAAACCTTCTCGAAACATCATGGGGCTACCGACAAGAAGCTGCGTGAACTGAAGCTGCTCATCATCAAATACCTGCCACAGGACGGGCTGCACAACAACCAGCTGACAGCCACGCTCCACGACATTTACGACAACGAGGAATGGCTGCGACAGCATGCACAAGTGGAGGACCACATCTTTGTACCTGCCATACGCCGTCTGGAGCAGACCGTCAGACAGAGCGACGTAACGAGAAACATCTCGGACATGGTGTTCAAGGGCGGCACGGGGCAGAACCCGGATACGCTCTCCGACCGTGAGAAGGACGTCATCGTTGCACTGGTGCAGGGCATGTCGAACAAGGAGATTGCCGACCACCTCTGCATCTCGACGAACACGGTCATCACCCACCGCCGCAACATTGCCCGCAAACTGCAGATTCACAGTCCTGCAGGCCTCACCATCTATGCCATCGTCAACGGACTGGTGGACATTTCAATGGTTAATGCATAATCTTAATTCTTAATGCATAATTCTTAATTCATAATGCACAATGCACAATGAAAAAGATTTGTAACTATATATCAGAATACATGGGTGTACTGGTGCTGGTTAGCGCCGTGCTGGCACTGATGTTTCCTGAGCTGTTGCGACACATACGTCCGACGACCATTAACTATCTGCTGGGCTTAGTGATGTTCGGCATGGGACTGACGCTCAACCTAAAGGATTTTAAAATCGTGTTCAGTCGTCCGAAGGATGTCATTATTGGGTGTCTGGCACAGTTTACCGTCATGCCACTGCTGGCATGGCTGCTGACGCGCCTGTTCTCGCTGGACGAGGCGCTGGCACTCGGCGTGGTGCTGGTGGGATGCTGTCCGGGCGGCACGGCGTCGAACGTCATCACCTATCTGGCCAAGGGCGACTTGGCGCTGTCGGTAGGCATGACGGGAGTCTCAACGTTGCTCGCCCCATTCCTGACACCTTTGCTGACATGGGCATTGGCAGGGAAGAGTATCAACGTCGATATGGTCAGCATGTTCCTGAGCATACTCTGGGTCGTCATACTGCCTATCGTCGTCGGACTGATAGTGAAAGGCATGTGGCCGCAGTTCACCGATAAGGCTACGGACTACCTCCCCGCTTTCTCCTCGGTGGCCATCGCTTTCATTGTAGCCATCGTTATATCGGCAACCGCCGACAGACTATTGGCTGGTGGACTGCTGATTGTTGTCGTGGTGATGCTTCACAACATCTGCGGATTCGGCATTGGCTATCTGACGGGACGGCTGCTTGGGCTCCAAGAGGCTAAGAAGAGGGCCATTTCCATCGAAGTCGGCATGCAGAACTCGGGATTGGCAAGCAGCTTGGCAACAATACACTTCGCAGCTTATCCCCTGGCTGCCATCCCCGGCGCCATCTTCAGCGTGTGGCATAACATTTCCGGCGCTGCCATAGCGTACCTCTACAGAAAGAAGAATTAAAGTTTTTTTCTTTTTTATTTTGCTGTTTCATATTTTATTAGTATTTTTGCAAACAGGAAAGACTAATAACTAAAAACAACAGCATATGACGTTAGTAATGATTATCCAACTTCTCATTGTGCTGGGAGCATTGTGGGTAGGTTCTCGGTATGGTAGCTTGGCATTGGGTGCTATCTCTGGCATCGGTCTCGCTCTCTTGGTTTTCGGATTTGGCTTGAAGCCTGGCACACCGCCTACCGACGTGATTTACATCATCATTGCTGCCGTTACCTGTGCCGGAATCATGCAAGCTTCAGGCGGCATGGACTGGCTGATTCAGATAGCAGAACGCCTGCTGAGAAAGCATCCGGACCGCATTACGTTCCTGGCACCGCTATGTACTTTCTTCCTGACAGTGCTGGTGGGTACTGGTCACGTTGTCTATACGCTGATGCCCATCATCTGCGACATTGCCTTGAAGAAGGGCATCCGTCCTGAGCGCCCCTGCGGTGTAGCATCCATCGCTTCGCAGGTAGGTATCACCTGCTCGCCTATTGCCGCTGCCGTGGTAGCCTTCGTCAGTATCTCCAATGCCAATGGTTTTGATATCACCATTCCCGGTGTACTGATGATTTCCATTCCTGCCTGTCTCTGTGGTCTGATGGCAGCTGCTGCAGCCAGCTATCACCGTGGACTGGACCTTGACAAAGATCCGAAGTTCCAGGCTCGTCTGAAAGATCCCGCACAGTATGATTATATCTACGGCGGCAACGCTACGACGCTGGACAAGGAGATTCCCCAGTCGGCCAAGCGCGCCGTCTACATCTTCCTGGCAGCACTGGGCGTCATCGTGTTCTTTGCTATTTTCCAGAACATGCTGCCCGCCTACGACTCGCTGCGTGGCATCAAGGGCGCTGACCCGCTGTTCATCAACGAACAGACGACACTGACGGCAGACCAGTTAGTGAAAGCCAAGCTGCATATCGAAGGCATGACGGAGTATATCAAGAAGCCGCTGGCTATGAACCTCGTCATCCAGATTGTCATGATATCGGCAGCAGCCCTCATGATTATCTTCTGCAAGGCATCGCCAAAGAAAGCCGTGGCTGGCCCAGTATGGCAGTCAGGTATGGTGGCCGTTGTAGCTATCTACGGTATCGCATGGCTGGCAGACACCTATTTCTCAAACTATATGGCTGAGATGCAGGTGATGCTGACCGACATCGTCAAGCAGTATCCGTGGTCCATAGCACTGGTATTCTTCCTGGTTTCCGTGCTCATCAATTCACAGGGTGCCGTCGTGGTGGCCATGTTGCCGCTGGCTTATTCGCTGGGCATTTCCGGACCGGTGCTGCTGGGCGTGCTGCCAAGTGTCTATGGCTACTTCTTCATCCCCAACTATCCCTCAGATATTGCTACGGTTAACTTCGACCGTTCAGGCACCACCATCATCGGCAAATATCTGCTAAACCACTCGTTCATGATGCCGGGTCTGATATGCGTCTTTACCTCAACGATCGTCGCCTATCTGCTCTCGATGATTTTCTATTAATACATGAAGGACTGCATCGAGATAAAAGGGGCCAGGGTTAATAACCTGAAGAATATCAATGTTAAGATACCGCGCAACAAGCTGGTGGTCATAGCAGGCGTCAGCGGCAGCGGTAAGTCGTCGCTGGCTTTCGACACCCTGTATGCCGAAGGCCAGCGTCGCTATGTGGAAAGCCTGTCGAGCTATGCACGCCAGTTTCTGGGGCGCATGAACAAACCGGAGTGCGACTTCATCAAGGGCATTCCGCCAGCTATTGCCATCGAGCAAAAGGTAACATCCAGAAATCCGCGTTCCACGGTAGGGACGACGACGGAGATTTACGAATACCTGCGACTGCTCTATGCCCGCATCGGTCGCACCTACTCCCCTATTAGCGGTCAGGAAGTCAAGAAGCACTCGACGGAAGACATCATTACCTGTACGCATCAGTATACCAAAGGTACCAAGTTTGTAGTCATGGCGCCCATCAAGCCCGTCAAGGACCGCACCTTGGAGCAGCAGTTGAAGATGTACCTGCAGAACGGCTATGCCCGCATGGCTGTAGACAGCAACATGATGCCGATCAGCGACTGGCTACAACAGTCAGAGGGTACAGAGCCGTTGCCATACGCCACTTACTATCTCGTCATTGACAGACTGTCTGTGGACGATGCAAAGGACGCGGTGTCGCGCTTAGTGGACTCTGCCGAAACGGCTTTTTACGAGGGACAGGGCGAATGCCGCCTGATGTTCATGCCTTCTAATATCTGCTACGACTTTTCCATGCGTTTCGAGGCTGACGGCATGACGTTTGAAGAACCGTCAGACCAGCTCTTCTCGTTCAACTCGCCCGTTGGTGCTTGCCCGGAATGCCAGGGCTTTGGAAAGATTATCGGCATCGACGAACACCTCGTCATCCCCAACACGACGCTTTCTGTGTACGACGGTTGCGTGGTATGCTGGCATGGCGAGAAAATGAAGAATTGGAAGGAAGAGTTTTGTCGTAGGGCATCGCAGGACGACTTCCCCATCTTCGAGCCTTACTACAACCTGACGCAAAAGCAGAAAGACCAGTTGTGGCATGGACTGCCGTCAGACAGGCATAGGGACATACACGAGCAAGTCAGCATTGATGCTTTTTTCCAAATGGTCAAGGAGAACCAGTACAAGATACAATACCGCGTCATGCTGAGCCGCTACCGCGGCAAGACCACATGCCCGAAATGCCACGGTACACGGCTGAAACCGGAAGCTGACTATGTGAAGATTGGAGGGCGTAGCATCTCTGACCTCGTACAGATGCCCGTGGTGAGACTGAAGCAATGGTTCGACAACATGGAATGGACCGAGCAGGAACAGCAAATCGGCAAGCGACTGCTGACGGAGATCAGTTCACGGCTGCAGTTCCTGCTGGACGTGGGATTGGGATACCTGACGCTCAACCGCATGTCGAACACGCTGAGTGGCGGTGAGAGTCAGCGCATCAACCTAACCACATCATTAGGGTCGTCACTGGTAGGGTCGCTCTACATTCTGGACGAGCCCAGCATCGGCTTGCACCAGCGCGACACCAACCGACTCATCAAAGTGTTGAAAGAACTGCAGGCTTTGGGAAATACCGTCGTCATCGTAGAGCATGACGAGGAAATCATGAGGGCTGCAGACTACCTGATTGACGTAGGACCAGACGCTGGAAGACTGGGGGGAGAGATTGTCTTCCAAGGGCATGCCTCGGACATCACCAAGGCAGCGCTGGAGAAATTCCCTCACAGCTATACCATACGCTACCTGACCCATACTGACCAGATTCCTGTTCCAAGCAGCCGACGGCCATGGAACCTCAAAATCACGATCAAGGGCGCACGCATGAACAATCTGCAAGGCATTGACGTGGACGTCCCGCTCAACATCATGACCGTGGTGACAGGCGTTTCCGGCAGTGGCAAGTCATCACTCATCAGAGGCATACTCTACCCTGCCCTCAAACGGTATCTCGGCGAGGTGTATGAGGCTCCAGGCGAATACATGGGACTGGACGGTGACTATCTGTCCATCAAGCACGTGGAATTTGTAGACCAGAATCCTATCGGAAAATCGACGCGCTCCAATCCTGCCACATACGTAAAAGCCTACGATGCCATCCGCGACCTCTTTGCAGAACAGCCCCTTTCAAAGCAAATGGGCTTTACGGCACAGTATTTCTCGTTCAACGCTGACGGTGGCCGGTGCGACGAATGTAAGGGTGCCGGCGTCATCACCGTTGAGATGCAGTTCATGGCAGACATCGTTCTGGAATGTGAAGTCTGCCATGGTCACCGCTTCAAACACGACATTCTGGACGTCCGCTTTCATGGAAAGAATATTGACGATGTGCTGAACATGACCATATCAGAAGCCATACAGTTCTTTGGGGAACATGGAGAGAAGACGATTGTCAACAGGCTGAAACCGCTTGAAGAGGTCGGACTTGGCTATATCAAGCTCGGCCAGAGTTCGTCGACGTTATCCGGTGGTGAGAACCAACGTGTCAAGCTGGCATACTTCATCGGACAGGAAAAGCAGGAACCGACATTGTTCATTTTTGACGAGCCTACCACCGGACTCCATTTCCATGACATCGAACGGTTGCTCAAAGCTTTCAACGCACTCATTGAACGTGGTCACACGATACTCATCATCGAGCACAACATGGAAATCATCAAGTCAGCCGACTATGTCATCGACATAGGACCTGACGGTGGAGACAAGGGCGGCCAACTTGTGGCCTGCGGAACACCAGAGGAAATAGCAGCATGCAAAAACAGCATCACTGGCAAATTCTTGTCTGCATGCCTCTGACTTCAAAGCACTAAGTTCTCACTTTCAAGCACAAAAAAGGGAATCGACCTTCGCAGGCAAATTCCCAAAAAGAGGAAAATGATAAATATAGATTTAATTTACTTGTTGTGTGCGAATGCAAAGTTACAAATAAAAATGAACTCTCCAAAAATTTTAAACTCTTTTAATACTCTTTTAGCGCCTCATAGATGCGCTGAACCGGCAATCCCATCACATTGTAGTAGCTTCCACTCAGACCTGTCACCCCTACATAGCCTATCCATTCCTGAATGCCATAGGCACCAGCCTTATCCATCGGATGGTAATGCTGCACGTAATAAGCTATCTCGGATTCGTCGAGCGTCTTGAAGGTAACATCGGTCTTAACAGAGAAACTGATCTGCTTGTCCAGCGTAGTCAGCGTCACACCGGTGACGACCTGATGCGTATGGCCGCTGAGCTCGCGAAGCATGCGACAGGCATCGTCAGCATTCTTCGGTTTCCCCATCACGCAGTCCCCTAAAATCACCACGGTGTCGGCAGTGATAATCAGTTCATCGGCAGCCATGGTAGCACGGTATGCCGACGCTTTCTTCTTGGAGATATATTCAGCAATCTCAGGCGTAGGCAGCGACGAAGGATAGCTCTCATCGATGCCGCTCAGTACACGCACCTCAAAATCCACACCCAGTCCAGCCAACAGTTCCTTCCTGCGTGGCGAGTTACTTGCCAGCACAATATGATAATCAGTTGTCACCATCCGAAAGCCCTCTCGTCAGTCATCCATTTGCATTGTGCCTTCAGCGTCTGTTCTAATACGTCACGTCCACAGCCATAGCCGCCAGGATAGTCGCTGACATAAATACATGCCTCCTTCACTTCGGAACAGGCGTCTTTAGGACAAACGGGGCAACCCACGCGTTTCAGCACCTCCAGATCAGGAATGTCGTCACCGACAAACATCACCTCTTCGTCCTCCAGACCATATTTGGCAGCAAACTCCTCGTAGGCCTTGATTTTCACCGAGACACCGAGATAGATGTCTTGCATGCCCAATCCCTCATACCTCCGACGGACAGCCTCTATGGTACAGCCAGAGATGATAGCAACGTGAATGCCCATCTTGATGGCAAGCTGGATGGCATAGCCGTCCTTGATATTAACCGTACGGCAGGGGACGCCGTCAGTTCCTAATGGTATCGTCTCTGCTGAGAGTACGCCATCTAAGTCGAAGATGATGGCGCGTATTTTTGTTAAGTCATATCTTATCATATCACTTGAATTTGGGGTTATCGTTAGTTAAGTTGTGGATGCTCCGCGAAAGCATTTCATAGAGTTCCTGTAGCTCCGGATGAGCAGCCAACAGACCGGCTTGCATCTTGATGACGTTCTCATCATAACGCACGGCAGGACCGGTCTGGGCGCGGAGCGGATGAAGTGTATGCACCTTGCGGGCCGTTTCATCTATCAGGGGTAGCATCACGTCGAACGGAATGCCTTGTGCTTCCAGCACTTCTGCAGACAGCGCATAGCAATGATTGGCAAAATTGCAGGCAAAGACCGCAGCCAAGTGCAGGTACTTGCGTTTGTTGCTGTCCAACTCGAAAACGCGGTTGCTGATGCTGTCGGCCAGTGCATGCAGAACGCCAAGCACCGTCTCGTCACTGGCTTCAAGAAATATGGGAATCTCCGAAAAACTGACGCGGCTTGCCTTCGAGAATGTCTGCATGGGATAAAACACGCCATAGCGTACGGCACTGCCTTCAAACAGCGACATCGGCATCGAACCGGCCGTATGCACGAACAGCTGCCCCTCCCTGCCTTTTGTCACCTGCGGTATCAATGACTCTAAAACGGCATCCTTGACGGCAACGATAAAAATGTCGGCATCTTTTGGCAATGTGTCAACATCGACCGTAGCCTCACCGCCAGTCAAAGCAGCCAGCTGTTGCGCCGACGCCATGGTACGACTAAACACGCTCACGATTTCGTGACCGGCATCGCGAAGTGCCAACCCCAAGTTGGTGGCCAGATTCCCGGCTCCTATCAGTACGACCCGCATCTAATATTTTCCTATGTGTACATTCTCCCATTTCAGTTTATCCTCGTTCTGAGGCTTGCGCTCGTCAGCCTTGTGGCCGACAGCCAGGATGCAAAGACATGACAGGTTCTCAGGAATGTCCAGCACTCCCTGAATGACGGTGTCGGCACTCGTACCGTCTGACAGGCCGCGGCCACGCATCTGAATCCAGCACGACCCCAAACCCAAGTCCTCTGCCTGATACTGCATGGAGATGGCGGCAATGGAACCATCCTCCACCCAGCAGTCGTTCTGTAATGGGTCGCCAAGCACCACAATGGCCAGCGGAGCACCCTTCAGGAACTGTCCGCCCAAATCCTTGGCATCCGACAGTTTCTCAAGATCCATCTTGTCGTCAACCACTACAAACTGCCATGCGCGCTGCCCTTTCGACGTTGGTGACATCAGACCTGCACGTATGATTAACTTCACGTCTTCGCCGTCAATCTCCTCGTCCGTAAACTTACGGTGCGAACGGCGCATCTGAACCAAATCCTTAAATTCCATCTTGTGTAAATATTATGTCCTTTGCTGCAAAGGTAGTAAATTATTCTTAATTCATAATTCATTATTCATAATTATTTCACCACTGCAGTAAATTTTCAATTTTCAATTTTCAATTTTCAATTTTATATCGTATCTTTGCGCTGTGAAAGTTACGGTCTATAAGCATGCCTCTGAATTGCCGCCCATCCCGGCCGGCAGCTATTTTCACAGTCCGGAACTGATGCAGCTCTGCGAACATACGCCGCGGCACAAACCTTATATGGCCGTGGTGACGTTGGACGACGGTACCGTAGCGGCTCACCTGCTGGCCATCGTCCGCTACAGGCGGTCTTTGCTTCCTCCTTATTTATATATGCATGCGCGAGTGATGGGCGAAGGCGAATACCACTTACCCGACCTCAACGTTGGACAAGTCTTCGGACTGCTGGCTGAAGCCATCACATCAAGTTTCCAGCACCGCACGCTCTACATTGAGTTTAGCCATTTCTCGGAAAAGATGTTCGGCTACAAGCAGCTGCGCCAGTTAGGGTATTTCCCTGTGCGCTGGATGAACGTCCACAACTCGCTGCATTCGCGTACACCCGAGGAGCGCATCACCGAGCGCCTACTCCGCCGCATTCAAAATGCTATCGGGCGAGGGGCTGTAACCAAAACCGTGGAAACCGACGATGAGTTCCGTGCCTTTTCCCGCTTGCTGCGGCACCACAACTGGCTGAAGCCGCGCCGTTTTATTCCTAACGACACTTTCTTCAAGGGAATGGTGGAAGACGGCCATTGCCGACTCTTCATTACCACCGTTCACTCACGTGTTGTCGGCTGCTGCGCCTGTGTCTATTCCGGGCATGATGCATACCTGTGGTATTCAGCATCGCGACGCAAGAGCTATGCGCCCTATCATCCCAATGCTGTCACTTTCTGGCATGCTATCAAGGATGCCCACGCTCGCGGCTACGACCACATCCGCTTTGTCGATGTAGGTCTGCCTTTCCGCAGGAATCCCTACCGCGACTTCATTCTGCGCTTCGGCGGCAAGGAGACCAGCACCTATCGCTGGTTCCGCATCTCCATCCGCTGGATCAACCGTTTGGCTTCGTGGCTCTGGCGGGAATAGCAGCTAACAGCATCTGTATTAACTGACAAAAGGACTATACAAATAAATCGGAGGCTCCAAACACATGGTTTGAAGCCTCCAATCTATTCGTTTGCAGCGTCGGTTTAGTTGTCCTGCGAACCGCCCACGATGTCGAGGAGCTCCGTCGTGATGGCTTGCTGACGCGACTTGTTGTACTGCAGGTTCAACTGACGCAACAGCTCGTCGGCATTGTCCGTAGCCGTCTGCATAGCCACCATGCGGGCAGCATGCTCAGAAGCAACGCTGTCGAGTAAAGCAGTATAGAGCATCAGATGAGCCATCTTCGGCAACAGCTGCGAGAGCACGGTATTCATGTCAGGCTCAACGATGAAGTTGTCGTTCAGTGGCTCCACTTCCTCACCCTGTTCGTTCAAAACCTTCTTGCGGCGACGCTTCAGGTAGTCCTGAGCCTTCTTCGTCGCAATGTTGCTGGTGAGGTCGCGCTCGTGGTCACGTTCCAACTCGCTTTCAAGGTCGATAGGCAAGAAAGTCTTGTTGGTCAGTATCTGCGAGCCTGCCGACTTGAAGTGGTGATAGATGAGTTCTACGCGGTCTATTTCGCCGTCGGCAAACTTCTGTCCCAGTTCCATCGCGATGTCAATGCACTCACGCACGCCGGGATGGTCAACCAGTGCCGCATAATCGCCCTTCACGTCGTACCCCAGTTTGCGGGCTTTCTCAGCCACCTTGCGACCTATAGGATAGACTTCCACGCTCCCCGCTCCTAACTCATTCTGCCAAGCCTCAACAGTGCGCATCATCTTCTTGATGACGTTGGCATTGAAGCCGCCGCAAAGTGAGGAATTAGAGGAGAACACCACCAAGGCGACGCGCTTGACGGGACGTTCCTGGTCGAAGATGGTCTGTGGCTCGGCCTCAGCCGCCAAGAACGACTTGAGGATGTGCTCCAGCATGGTCTCGTAGGGCAGCATGTTCTGAATAGCCACCTGAGCATGGTGAAGCTTCGATGAAGCCACCATCTTCATGGCACTCGTAATCTTGCGCGTCGAGTTAACTGAAGCAATACGTCCTTTAATCTCTTTTAATGACGGCATAGGCTATTATGCTTTATAGGTTCCAGCGATGTCAGCCATCACAGCTTCAATCTTCTGGGTCGTAGCATCATCAATCTTTCCAGCTGCCAGCGTCTCGATAACCTCTGGGGCGCTATTGCGCAACTTGTCGAGGAACTGATTCTGACACTCGCGCACCTTGTCAATGGGAACATCACGCATCAGTCCGTGGACACCGCAATAGAGGATGGCCACCTGCTCGCCTACAGGCATGGGGCTGTATTGCGACTGGATAAGCAGCTGTTGGTTCTTACGGCCGCGGTCGAGCGTCATGGCTGTCACGGCATCCATATCGCTGGAGAACTTTGAGAAGGCCTCAAGCTCACGATACTGAGCCTGGTCAATCTTCAAGGTACCAGCCACCTTCTTCATGGACTTGATCTGTGCCGAACCACCCACACGGCTCACGGAGATACCGACGTTGATGGCGGGACGGAAGCCCTGGTTGAAGAGGTCGCTCTCCAGGAATATCTGACCGTCCGTGATGGAGATAACGTTCGTCGGGATGTATGCCGACACGTCACCTGCCTGTGTCTCGATGATAGGCAGAGCGGTGAGTGAACCGCCACCCTTCACGTGACCCTTCATACACTCGGGCAGATCGTTCATTTGCTCGGCCACCTCCTGCTGTTCGTTCATCTTGGCGGCACGCTCAAGGAGACGGCTGTGCAGATAGAACACGTCACCGGGATAAGCCTCACGTCCTGACGGACGGCGCAGAATCAGCGACACCTCACGGTAGGCTACAGCCTGCTTCGACAGGTCGTCATAGACTACCAGTGCGGGCAGACCACGGTCGCGGAAGTACTCGCCGATGGCGGCGCCTGCAAACGGTGCATAGTACTGCAGGGCAGCAGGGTCGGCAGCGGTAGCAGCCACCACGATGGTGTACGGCATAGCGCCGTGCTCCTTCAGCGTCTGCACCAGGTTGGCAACGGTACTGGCCTTCTGACCGATGGCCACATAGATACAATAGACAGGCTTGCCTGCCTCATAGAAACTCTTTTGGTTGATGATGGTGTCAACGGCGATAGCGGTCTTACCCGTCTGGCGGTCACCGATGATCAACTCACGCTGGCCACGACCGATGGGAATCATCGAGTCGATGGACTTCAGACCCGTCTGCAGCGGCTCCTTCACGGGCTGACGATAGATGACGCCCGGTGCCTTGCGGTCCAACGGCATCTCGAAAGCACCCGTAAGGTCGATATCGCCCTTGCCATCGACAGCCTGTCCCAGCGGATTGACAATACGTCCAAGCATGTTGTCGTTGACACGGATGGAAGCGATACGCTTGGTACGCTTCACCACCATACCTTCCTTAATGCCCGACGTGGGACCCAGCAGCACGCAACCGACATTGTCCTCCTCGAGATTCTCCACGATAGCCATCGTGCCGTTCTCGAATTCCAACAGCTCCTTGGCCTCGGCATTGCGGAGTCCGTAGATGCGGGCCACACCGTCGCTGACGGTAAGCACGGTACCTACTTCGTCAAACTGTTCGGCACTCTGGATGCCCTTCAGCTGTTCGAGCAGCACCTGGGATACTTCGCTTGGTTTAATTTTATCTGACATTTCTTTTCTTTTTTCGTTATGACGTTATAACGTTATATCGTTATGACGTTATTTCTTGAGTGTTTGTAGAATGTTGTTGAGCTTCGACTTGACACTGGCGTCCATGCGATAGGTGTCGTATTCGAGGATGAAGCCGCCGATGATGTCGGGGTTCACCTCCGTCTCAAACTCCACAGTACCTTGAGTCTTGCTCTCCACCATCTGGCGCATCTTCTGCTCTGTCTCTGCCGAGACGCGGGCAGCAGTGGTGAGCTTGCCACGGATGACGTTCTTCTGCTTGCGATAAAGCGTCACATACGAGTTGGCCATAAACTGAATCATGTTCTCGCGGTCTTCCTTCAGCACAAGGGCTATGAAGGCCTTGGTCAGCGCACTCGGCTTTTCGCCGGCAGCAACCAGGAGTAGCGACTCCTTCTTGTCCTTCGAGAGCATGGGATTGTCTATCGTATGGCGCAATGCGGGTACGTCGACGAAGCTCTTGGCCATGGTAATCATGTTCTGATACACCATGTCTTCCTGCTTCGTGTCAGTAGCACTCTTCAGCAGTGCCCTCGCATATCTCATCGATATTACACCAATATCCATACGCAACTCCTATTGATTACTTCACAGAAACATCATCCAGCATACGGTCAATCAAATCCATCTGCGACTGATTGTCCTTCAGGTTTGCCCTGAGAACCTTCTCAGCGATTTCGACGCTCAGTGTAGCTACTTGCTGACGGATATCGGCAATGGCGGCCTTCTTCTCCTGCTCGATGGCGGCTTTCGCCTCATCCAAGAGCCGGGCTCCCTCCGAACGGGCCTTATCCTGCGCTTTCTCTACGATAGCGTCACGCGTCTGGGCTGCCTCACGTAGTATCTGAGCCTGCTTTTCACGCGCCTCCTGCAAGATGGATTCACCTTCTTTCTGGATATTGGCCAGACGCTCGTTGGCCTCATGGGCCTTTTTCAGCGACTCGTCAATAAAGGCCTTGCGCTCGTCGACCATCTTCACAATCACGGGGAAGCCATACTTCCACAGGATGAAGAGGACTACGAGGAAGACGACGGTCATCCAGAAGAATAGTCCAAAATCAGGGGTTATCAGTGACATACGCTGGTTTTTACTTGATGAATATCAGTTATCTTCTGTCACGCCCTTATACGAAGAGTGCGAGAATCGAAATCACCAGTGCCAGGAACGTAGCACCCTCGACGAGGGCTGCTGCCAGAATCATCGACGACTGCAGGCCACCCATCTTCTCGGGCTGACGAGCCATAGCGTCCATAGCCTGTCCACCAATACGACCGATACCAATACCGGCACCGATAACTGCTAAACCACCACCTACAGTAGCACCGAGCTTTGCGAGTGCGTCTGCTGCTAATAATAATGAAATCATAATCTTTAAGTTTTTAATTTGTTAATTATTATTTATTATTTTTTATTTGTTATTTAAGCATGATGCTCCTTGACGTGAGACATCGAGATGAATACCGCCGAAAGCATGGTGAACACCATGGCCTGGATGTAGCACACCAGCACTTCGAGCAACATCATGAAGATGCTGAGGAAGACGCTGACAGGTGTCATAATGCCGCCCAGCACATTGCCCATCACGCCGCCCAGGGCAAACATGATGAAGATGATGCACGACAGGGAGATGGCAATCACGTGACCAGCCAGCATATTGGCAAAGAGTCGGATCATCAGTGCTATCGGCTTTGTGAAAATGCCAAAGAACTCGATGAAGGGCATCAGAGGCACGGGGAACTTGAGCCACATGGGTACATCGCCCCAGAAGATTTCCTTCCAGTATGCCTTCGTACCGGTGACATTCACAATCAGGAATGTACACAGGGCCAAGAACATCGTACATGTGATATTGCCGGTCAGGTTGCCGCCGCCTGGCGGGAACGGCATCACACCCATGATGTTGGTGATGAAGATAAAGAAGAAGCATGTCATCAGGTATGGGGCATACTTCGGTGCCTCAGCGCCCAATGAAGGCTTAATCATATCGTTATAGACCATCACCACGAACATGTGTATGAATCCCGTGAATCCCTTGGGTGCCGGGTCGTCCACCTTGTGCTTCTTACACCAGCGGGCAGCCGACAGGATGCAGATGACCAGGAGGATAGCATTGATGAAGAGCACCAGCACCGTCTTGGTGATACTAATGTCGAAGCAGACAGGCACCAACTCGCTGCCTACACGCTCCACAATGCGTCCCTTCTCGTCTTCGGCACCCTGAATGAAGAATCCTTCTGCCGACCCTTCTCCTGCACGCAGCAGCTCTGCATTGGGCTCATGCTCGAACTGTGACGAGCAGAGCACATGGAAACCAGAGTGCTCCGAGTAGAAGATCATGGGCAGATGGATGATCACGGGATGTCCGCCGAAGTCAGTGACATGCCACATATAGCTGTCCTGCACGTGACCGAACAATATCTCCTTCAGGTTCACCCCACCCTCCTTCTCTTCCGCTTGCATCGGAAGCGACAGGCAGGCAAGCACCGCAATAAGGAATATTGATCTTAGTTGTTTCATTTGGTTACTTTCTTGTTTTACTTACTTTAGCAAAGAATATTGCATCGAATACGAGCATGACGAGATAGAAGATGATGAATACGATGGAAAACCATTTGATGGCTCCCGGGTTGTCCCGTTTCACTACGCAAAACACCAGCAGGACCGCAGCCGCCGCCATCAGGCGGAAGGCCGAACCGGCCAGATAGTATTTAGGCAGTGTCTCAGGCGAACGGCGGGCCAATGCCTGCCAGCCCCCGATATAGGCTGCCGAGCAGAGGATATGGAATACAGCAGAAATCAATCCGTAGCCTTCCATGTTGACGGTCAATGTCCCGATGTACATGCTCAACGTCAAGAACAGCGTGTAGATGATGTACTCACGGGTTGTCTTCTTGATACTACCGTCCATCTCTCGCGTACCTATATATTATATATAAGCCTATTCGTTCACTTCTACGCAGAGCGACACGACGTTCTGCTGCACTTCCACGAAGCCGCCAAGTATCTCCAACTGGACCTTCTGGCCCTTCGGCAGCCCATATTCTACCACACCCTTGTCAAGCGTTGAGATGATCGGTGCATGGTCGTTCAGTATCTCGAACTGCCCCTGTGAGCCAGGTACGAGCACACTCTCGACCTCTCCGTCAAACTCTATCCGCTCCGGTGAAACGATCTTCAGCTTAAGCATAATTGTCAATCTTCAATTAGCATTGTCAATCTTCAATTAGCCCTTGGCAGCTTCAAGCAGTTTCTTGGCCTTCTCCTTGACGTCCTCGATGGTTCCCACGTTGAGGAATGCCTGCTCGGGCAGGTCGTCCACCTCACCGTCCAGAATGGCATTGAAGCCCTTGATGGTCTCTTCGATAGGCACCATGATGCCAGGCAGACCCGTGAACTGCGTAGCCACAGCAAACGGCTGGCTGAGGAAGCGCTGTACGCGACGGGCGCGGTTCACCGTCAGCTTGTCCTCGTCCGACAGTTCGTCCATACCGAGGATGGCGATGATGTCCTGCAACTCCTTGTAGCGCTGGAGTATCTCCTTCACCCTCTGGGCGCAGTCGTAGTGAGCCTTGCCCACCACCAACGGGTCGAGGATACGGGAAGTAGAGCCTAACGGATCCACAGCGGGATAGATACCCAACTCAGCAATCTTACGGTCGAGCACCGTCGTAGCGTCGAGGTGCGTGAACGTCGTAGCAGGAGCAGGGTCTGTCAAGTCGTCGGCAGGCACATAAACTGCTTGTACTGAGGTAATTGAACCCGATTTGGTAGAGGTAATTCTCTCCTGCATCGCACCCATCTCCGAGGCCAGCGTCGGCTGGTAACCTACGGCTGACGGCATACGACCCAACAGGGCAGACACCTCAGAACCGGCCTGTGTGAAACGGAAGATGTTGTCGATGAAGAACAGGATGTCGGCAGCACCGCCGTCCTTGCCACCACCGTCGCGGAAACCTTCGGCCACCGTCAGACCAGACAGCGCCACAGAGGCACGTGCACCGGGAGGCTCGTTCATCTGGCCATACACCAGCGTAGCCTGACTCTTCTTCAGCTCCTCGGGATCAACTAACGAGAGGTCCCACTTACCCTGAGCCATAGCCTCCTTGAACTTCTCGCCGTAGCGGATAACGCCCGACTCAATCATCTCACGGATGAGGTCGTTACCCTCACGTGTACGCTCACCGACACCGGCAAACACCGAGAAGCCGTTGTGGCCCTTGGCAATGTTGTTGATAAGCTCCATGATAAGCACCGTCTTTCCCACACCGGCACCGCCGAAGAGTCCGATCTTACCACCCTTCAGGTACGGTTCCAACAAGTCAATGACCTTGATACCCGTAGCCAGAATCTCCTTGCTGGTAGAGAGTTCCTCAAACTTAGGAGCGGGACGATGGATGGGATAAGCACCCTTCATATCGAGCTGTTCCATACCGTCGATAGGCTGACCGATAACGTTCAGCATACGACCTTTAATCTGTTCGCCGGCAGGCATCAAGATGGGTGAGCCCAGCGGCTTCGCCTCCAATCCACGCTGCAGACCGTCGGTATTGTCCATAGCTACGCAGCGCACTGTATCCTCACCGATGTGCTGCTGCACCTCGACAATGACCAGGTCGCCATTGGGACGCTGTACCGACAAAGCCTCGTGAATCTTTGGGAGCACCTTTTCCGCATCCAACCCCTTCGTATCGAAGAAAACGTCGATAACCGGGCCGATGATCTGCGAAATGTGTCCTGTAATTTGTGACATAAGCAGTTCTTTAATATTTAAGTTGTTTCTATAGTTTTAGCGTTACGTGATTGCAAAGATACAAAAAAGCCAGCAAACGACAAAGGAAAAAGGTTATTTTTTTCCTTTGCTACTAAAAAAGGCTTCAAAAAGCAATCAGATTCTGTTCAAGCCAAAGGACGACATAGCCGACAATCCATCCTAAAAGAACCTTTGGCGTCAGGTGTTTAATGTACCATCCCAGGCGTACGCGCTCCATCTTCATCAGCGCCAGGCCGCTAATGCTGCCCACGGAAATCAGACAGCCCCCCACCGCCGTCGAATAAGCAATAATGCTCCAATAGGCACCATTTATTGCTACGTCGCCGCGCCCTACCTGATATAGTGAGATGTTGCTAATGGCGATGGTGAATGAATCGACGACAGCACTAAGCAGTCCTGCGCCAACCCCCATCAGCCACACATCGTGGATATAGGTATCGAACCAGTCGGCGACATCAGACCATACGCCCGTTTCCGTGATAACGCCCATACCGAGCATGATACCCATCACGAAGAGCAACTGCTGCAGGGCACCATACTGCAACGACATGGGAATGCGCTGCTGTGACATCTGGCCAGAGTCAATCAGCTTACGATTGAAAGCCTCGTTGACGACCCACAGCACACTCAGCACGCAGAGTGCACCGAGGAATGGCGACAACTTGGTAATGTTGTGGAACGTCGGAATAAACCACAGTCCACCGATTCCCACAATGAGCATCACGACACGCTGCCAGCGGTTCATGCGGCTGTCGTCGCCACGGTAGGGCGACGAGCTCCACGCTGTGTCAAGGCGGTCAGGCAGTTCCCTGTTGATCAGGATAGTGGGGACTATCCATGCCAGCAGGGCCGGTATAGCCAGATAGGCAGAGAAACGGCTGGCCGACACGGCACCGCCGCCCCAGAGTATCAGTCCTATAGGGTCGCCGATGACCGTGAAACAACCACCGCAGTTTGCCGCCAGCACGATGGCAGAGCCGACATACATGCGCTGACGTGAATTCTGGAGTATCTGATGCATGATGACGAGCATGGTCATCGTCGTCGTCAGGTTGTCCAGATTGGCAGAGAGTATAAAGGTGGCCAGCGTAATGGTCCACAGCAGACGCTTGGAGTTCCGCGTGCGTATCCATTCCTTGATGAAGTCGAAACAGCCATTGTTGTTCAGCAGCTCCACGATCGACATGGTAGCCAACAGGAACATGACAATAGCGGCAGCCTTGCCGACGTAGTTCAGAAAGACATGGCCGTAGATGTAGTATTTGACGGTCTCGCTGGTCGCCGTTACGCCGTCGAGCCATGCACGATAATCGTCCGGATGCCGGGACATGACGAAGTCCGCGCCCCAGCAGACGTAGACCACCCACCCCACCGTTCCGAGGAACATGGCGATGGCGGCCTTGTTAACGCCCGTCAGGTGACCTGTGGCTATCAGCACATAGGCCAGTATCAGCATCGCAACGATTATCAGTGTCATAGCTTCAGCTAATTTTCAATTATCAATTATCAATTGTCAATTATCAATTATCAATTGACTAAAAGTCCTTCGTCATCTCAGCCACCTCGGCATTGATGTGGTCGATGAACTGCTGGATGGTCATGACGGTCTGCTCACCACCACCTTGCGGACGAACGGCAACAGTGCCGTCCTGCTGCTCCTTCTCGCCGACAATCACCATGTAGGGGATGCGCTTCAGCTCGTTGTCGCGAATCTTGCGGCCCAGCTTCTCGTTGCGCAGGTCGATGGTAGGACGCACACCGCCCAGGTCGAACTTCTTGGCAACCTCCTTGGCATAGTCGTTGTACTTCTCCGACAGCGGCAGGATAGCCACCTGGTCGGGCGTGAGCCACAAGGGGAAGTGACCGCTGGTATGCTCGATGAGCACAGCGCAGAAGCGCTCCAAGCTTCCGAACGGCGCACGGTGAATCATGACAGGAGTCTTCTTCTGATTGTCCTCGTCGGTATACTCCAGCTGGAAGCGCTTGGGCAGGTTATAGTCCACCTGGATGGTGCCCAACTGCCAGCGACGGCCGATGGCGTCCTTAATCATAAAGTCAAGCTTAGGACCGTAGAAGGCAGCCTCGCCGTATTCCACCTTGGCGGGCAAGCCCTTCTCCTGACAAGCCTCAACGATGGCCTTCTCTGCCAGTGCCCAGTCTTCGTCAGTACCTACATACTTCTCGTGGTCGTTGGGGTCGCGCAGCGAAATCTGTGCCTCGAAGTTGAAACCGAAGGCTGTCAGCACGATGCCGATAATGTCCATCACGTTCAAGAACTCCTGCTTCACCTGATCGGGACGGCAGAACAGGTGGGCGTCGTCCTGCGTGAACGAACGCACACGGGTCAGTCCGTGCAGCTCACCACTCTGTTCGTAGCGGTACACCGTACCAAACTCGGCAATACGCAGCGGCAGGTCGCGGTATGAACGGGGCTTCCAAGCGAAGATTTCGCAGTGGTGCGGACAGTTCATAGGCTTCAACATGTATTCCTCATCCTCCTCAGGGGTATGGATAGGCTGGAACGAATCCTTGCCGTAGTGGGCATAGTGGCCAGAGGTGACATAGAGGTTCTTGGAACCGATATGCGGCGTGATAACCTCCTGATACCCAAAGCGCTTCTGCACTTTGCGCAGGTGATCCTGCAAGCGCAGACGCAGTTCCGTTCCCTTCGGCAACCAGATGGGCAGACCCTTGCCGACCTTCTCAGAGAACATGAACAGCTCCATCTCCTTACCTATCTTGCGGTGGTCGCGCTTCTTGGCTTCCTCCAGCATCACGAGATACTCGTCGAGCATCTTCTTCTTCGGGAACGAGATACCATAGAGACGCTGCATCTGCTCACGCGAAGCATCGCCACGCCAGAAGGCTCCAGCCACATTGGTCAGCTTGATGGCCTTGATTTCACCAGTATCCATGAGGTGCGGACCGCGGCAGAGGTCTGTGAAGTTACCCTGCGTATAGGTGGTGATGCTGCCATCCTCCAAGTCCTGCTCAATGTGCTCGCACTTGTACGTCTGGCCGTTGGCGGCAAACTCCTTCAAGGCATCGGCCTTGGCCACTTCCTTACGAACCACCGGTTCTTTCTTGGAAGCCAGCTCTTTCATCTTAGCTTCAATCGTGGGGAAGTCGCTCTCCTTGATCATCTCACCATTCGGCAGGAGGACATCGTAGAAGAAACCATTCTCGACAGCAGGTCCGAAACCGAACTGGATGCCAGGGTACAATTCCTGCAAAGCCTCGGCCAACAGGTGTGCCGAAGTGTGCCAGAAGGTGTGCTTACCTTGCTCGTCGTCCCACTTATAGAGCGCAATGGAAGCGTCCTTATTGATAGGACGGTTGAGCTCCACGGTTTCGCCGTTTACACCGCAGGCAATCACGCTGCGTGCCAGAGCCGGCGAAATGCTCTCGGCAATCTGAAGTCCGGTTACGCCCTGCTCATACGAGCGAACAGAACCGTCCGGAAAAGTAATGTTGATCATATTTACAATATATGTTAAGTTTAAATCGAGTGCAAAAATACGAAAGATTCTTGAATAAACAAACAATTTGTGGATGAAACTTCAAATGTTTTTCGCAAATTAATTTGGAGAATAGCTCACTTTGTCGTATCTTTGCCGAAATTTAATGCTATTTGTTAACACTATGAATAAGACTCAGACGGTTGCCGCGCTGTTCCGTCAGCAGGCAAAGGCGACGCCCCAAAATGTCGCCGTGGTTTATAAAGGTAAGCAGTACACGTACGCTGAAGTAGATGCCATCAGCGACCGCATAGCGGCGTATGTAGCCTCGAAAGGGTTAGGCACAGAGGATGTCGTTGCCATCTTGATTCCGCGTTGCGAATGGATGGCCATCGCACCGCTCGGCGTATTGAAGGCCGGCTGCGCCTATCAGCCCTTAGACCCCACCTACCCCAAGGAACGCCTGAACTACATGGTGAAAGACGCCAATGCCAAGCTGCTGATTGCCGACGAAGAGCTGCTGCCGCTGTTAGGCGACGTCACGACGCCAGTCCTTCTGACCAAGGACATAGACCAGTTGCCACCGGTCACCGAACCGTTGAAAGACCCTGACCCCGCAGGTCTGCTGATGCTGATCTACACCTCGGGAACCACCGGCCAGCCTAAGGGCGTGATGCTGGAGCAGCGCAACGTAGCCTCGTCGTCCGTACCATTTGTCAGCTTCTTAGGCATCAAGACGGGCAGTCGGGTCGCCAACTATGCCAGTTTTGGTTTTGTACCCACTGTCGTCGAGACGTGGGGCTCCCTCGCTTTAGGTGCTACCCTGCATATCCTCGACAATGCCGAGCGCTATGACATGGGACGGCTGAAAGCGTATATCCGCCAGGAAAGCATCACCCATATTTTCATGACCACCATGATGGCTTATCAGTTTGCCGGCAGTCTGGACGAAGACACCACCTTAGAGGTGCTCAGCTGCGGTGGCGAGCCGCTGCCGCCCCTGACGCCGCCGAAACATATCCGAATGGTCAACTTCTACGGCAGTTCTGAGTGTACGAGTATTGCCGGACACAATCTTACCGAACGTGAAGAGCAGTCGGTGATTGGCACGCCTTTAGGTGACACGACGCTGGCTGTGATGAAAGCTGACGGGCAGCCCGCCGCCCCTGGCGAAGAGGGAGAGCTATGGGTCATGGGCCCGCAGGTATGCCGCGGCTACCTGCACGCCCCTGAGCTGACAGCGCAGAAGATTACAGAAGATGCCGCACAAGGCCGAATCTTCAAGACGGGCGACATCGTTCGGCGCCGCGATGACGGTGAGATAGTATTCGTAGGCCGTCGCGACGGTATGGTGAAGATTCGCGGTTTCCGCGTCGAACTGAAAGAAGTGGAGGCCGTCATCCGCGAGTTCCCCGGTATCAAGGACGCCACCGTCCATGCTTTCGATACAGAAGGCGAAGGAGCAGGCAAGTATATCGCTGCCTACGTGGTGAGCGATGCTCCCGTGGACACCGAAGCCCTGCACGCCTTCATCCGCGACAAGAAGCCGCCGTATATGGTGCCTGAGGTGACGATGCAGATTGATGCCATCCCGCTGAACCAAAACCATAAAGTGGACAAGCGTGCGCTGCCCAAGCCCGTGCGCTCTGCTGCCGTATCACAGCAGCAAACGGAGCAGGCCCCGTTAAACGTGTTAGAGAAAGAGCTTCACGAGATGATCTCAAAGCTGCTGGGCAACAGCGACTTTGGCATCACAACGGTACTGGGCTACGCCGGACTTACATCCATTACCGCCATGAAACTGGCGGTAGAGCTTAACAAGCGCTACGGCATAGAGCTTGACGCCAAGTCAATGGCGAAAACCGTAACCCTCCAAAGTATCGAGAATGAGATATTAAGTGAAAAGGTAATAGTGAAAAGTGAAGAATTTGCTACCGCAAACCCAACGGTGCAGGCTGAATCTTCACCCTTCACTCTAAAATCTGCCCCCCTTAACTACGCTCAGTTGGGTGTCTATTACGAGTGCATGAAGCATCCGCTTGATACGACCTATAATCTACCCACAGCCATCACGCTGCCGTCGGGCATTGACGGTGACAAGGTGGAACAAGCCCTGATAGAGATTGTCAAGGCGCATCCTGCCTTCAACATCCACTTCGAGACGCAGGGTGACGACGTCGTTCAGGTGTATAACCCGGACATGGAACCGACGATAACCCGTAGCAAGATGACGGAAGCGGAACTGGCCGCCTATCAACAGCGATTCACACTGCCCTTCAAATTGGAGCGCGGTCCACTCTACCGCATGGAAATCGTGCAAACGGAAGAGCGCGTGGTCATCTTGATGGATGTGCACCACCTCATCTTCGACGGAACATCGTTCGAATTGGTAGCAAGCCAGCTATGTGATGTCCTTGACGGGAAAACCATTGAGCCAGAGCGGTTAGGTTTCCTGCAGTTCTCGCAGGAGCAGCGCCAGGCCGAGGGCGGTCAGGCATACCAGGCGTCCAAGGCCTATTTTGCCGACGTCATGAAGGAGTGTGAGAGTTGTACGGAACTGACCGACGATTTCACGCCCAGTGAGCCTCACGGCCATGTTGCCCAGATAGCAACACCCTTCGATTACGCCAAGGTGGAGCAGTTCTGTAAGTCGCTGAATGTGACGCCGGCCAGCCTGATGCTCGCCGTGACATACTACACGCTGTCACGCTACACCAACAGCCGTCATGTCTATATCTCCACCATTAGCAGTGGCCGTTCCGACTTGCGTCTGTCTGACACGACGGGTATGTTTGTCAACACCCTGCCATTGGCGGGACACATCACGGAACAGACCGTCGAGGAGTTCATCCGCCGCACGAGTCAGGATTTCGAGCAGACGATGCGCCACGAACAGTATCCCTTCGCCCGTATTGCTGCTGACTATGATTTCTCGGCTAACACCACCTTCACTTATCAGTTGGGCGTATTTGAAGAGCATACCATTGGTGGCCAGAAGATAGCCATCAAGTCGATTGACGTGGATGTGCCGAAACAGAAACTCGACGTCATCATTATCAAACAGGACGGGCAGCCTGTCGTCTGTCTTGAGTACGACGATGCCTTCTATAGCGAGAAGACGATATCAGGACTGGCAGAATCGTTCGTCAGCGTCCTGAAGCATTTCATGGAGGCGCCGCAGGGCAGTCTTCTCAAGGTGTCGATGCTCAGCGAGGAGCAGGAACGCCTGATCAACTCGTTCCGTATGGCTGGCACGGCAGAAGTACCTACCCGTCTGTTCCATCAGGCTGTTGAGGCCAATGCCGAGCAAAAGCCTGATGCCAAGGCCCTTGTGGCATGCGACGGCACCTTTACTTTCAGTCAACTGAATGCTGAGATGAACCGCGTGGCCAATGCACTTATCGCCCATGGCGTGAAGCGCGGCGACCGCGTGGCCATGTTGCTGCCGCGTACCAGCCGCCTCATCTTTACCATGTTCGGTATCATGAAGGCCGGCGCAGCATACATCCCTTGCGACCCGCACTATCCCGCAGACCGCATCAAGCTGATTCTTGAGGATAGTGAGGCTGCCTATATCGTTACCGACGATGAAAACCTTGCAAATCTGAAGGCACAAGCCGGCGAGGGAAGTTTCAAGGTATTGGAGAAGGCCCTGAACGTAGAAGAGTTGTTGCAATGCCAGAACACGGCCAACCCCGCCATCCCGCAGGAAGGCAGCGACCTCGCGTACATTATTTATACGTCAGGGTCTACGGGTCGTCCCAAGGGTGTGATGCTGCATCACAAAGGCATCTGCAACGAACTCTTTGCCCATCCGCTCAACTTCCGCAACTGGACGGTGATGCAGGAGGTGAAGTGCATTCTCGGACTGGCCACCATCTCCTTCGACGCCTCTGTCGAGGAGATCGGTATTCCTCTGTACAATGGTCTTACCTTGGCATTGGCCAGCGATGAGATTACCAACGACCCTATCCGTCTGGCGGAGTTTATGGTGGCCAACAACGTGGGTATGTTCCAAGGCACACCCTCACGCCTGATGCAGCTCTACGAATCAGACATCTTCCGTCAGGCACTGGCAGGGTGTCGCATCATTGAACTGGGCGGTGAGAAATTCTCCGACAGCCAGCTGCATGAACTGCAAAAGACCACGAAAGCCCATCTCTTCAACAGCTATGGTCCTACCGAGACAACGGTGGAGAGCAACAGCCACGAGGTGACACACGACGAACACGTCACCATCGGACGTCCTCTGGCCAATGTCACCGAATACATTGTCGATGTAGACATGAATCGCGTACCGGTAGGCGTTACGGGCGAACTGCTGATAGGTGGTGCACAGGTGGGCTTGGGTTATAACAACCTGCCTGAGAAGACCCGCGACGCCTTCATCCCCAATCCTTTTATTGTCGATGGTTTTGCCATCGACAAAACGCTCTACCGCTCCGGCGACTATGCCCGTTGGGACGAGCGCGGCTACGTCACCATCCTCGGACGCACCGACAACCAGGTGAAACTGCGCGGACTACGCATCGAACTGGGAGAGATAGAGAGCGTGATAGCCCAACAGGACGGTATCGGTCAGGTGGTAGTGACCATTCGCAAGATTAACGGCAAGGAGCACCTCTGCGCCTATTTCACCGCCAGCCGTCCTATGGACATCGACGCGCTGAAGGTGGAAATAGGCAAGAGCCTGACCCAATACATGGTGCCTACCGCCTACCTGCAACTCGACAAGATGCCCATCACGCCCAGCGGCAAGACCGACATGAAGGCACTGCCCGAGCCTACGCTCTCCATCACGACAGAATATGTAGCACCGGTTGGAGACCTGGAGAAACAGCTCTGCGACATCTTCGCCAATATCCTGCAGGTGGACCGTGTAGGAGCCACCGACGACTTCTTTGAACTGGGCGGCACGTCACTCGTCGTCACGCGCCTGATTATAGATATTGATAAAATCGGGTACCATTTGGCCTACGGTGATGTCTTCGACCACCCCACGCCCCGACAGATTGCCGCCCTATTGAAAGGCGAGATTACAGAAGTGATTGGCAAGTTGGAGTCTGAGGTAAAGGACTTCGACTATACCGCCATTGACAAAGTACTGGCAGGCAGCACCTTAGACGCCTTCCGTGACGGCACTCCGCTCACGTTAGGGAATGTGTTCCTGACGGGCGCCACAGGCTATTTGGGCATTCACCTGCTCTACGAGCTCATCAATTCCGAGGCCAAGAAGATTACCTGTCTCGTGCGTGCCAAGGACCAGGCGGCTGCCCAGCAACGCCTGCAGACGCTGCTGTACTACTACTTTGCATCGGCCTATCGTGAGCTCTTTGACAGCGGACGCCTGCGCGTCATCAATGGCGACGTGACCGACGACCTCTGCTCCATCTGTTGCGGTGACACAGCCACAGACATCGACACGGTCTTCAACTGTGCTGCCATCGTGAAACACTTCTCCAAGGACGGCGACATCGAGCGCGTCAACGTAGATGGTACGCAGCGCTGTGTAGACCTCTGTCTGAAGACGGGCGCCAAGCTCATTCAGGTGTCCACCGTCAGCGTGGGCGGTTTCCTGACGCATGGCGAGCCGGCCGACAAAGCATTCCTGGACGAACATCATCTTTTCATCAACCAGTATTTGGGCAACCAGTACACGCTTTCGAAATTCCTTTCTGAGCGTATCGTTCTCGATGCCATTGCCACCAAGGGACTCGTTGGTAAGGTGATGCGCGTTGGCAACCTCTCAGCTCGTTCTACGGACGGCGAGTTCCAGGTGAACTTCCGTACCAACAGCTTCGCCAACAAGATGCGCGCCTTCAGTCTGATAGGCTGCTGTCCTTACGAGAGTTTCAAAGACCCCATCGAGTTCTCGCCCATCAACGAGGTAGCGCATGCCATTTGTCTGCTGGCCACCACACCACGCGAATGCTGTGTGTTCCATCCTTATAACAACCACAGCGTGTTCCTCGGCGACGTGCTCCACGAACTGGTTTCCGTCGGCACCCCCGTGCGCATGGTAGAGCAGGAGGAGTTCCGCCAGAGATTGGAAGAGGTGAAGTCCGACCCGTCGAAGGTCGAGCGTCTGCAGAGCCTCGTGGCATACGACGATGTCACCCACGGTCATGATGCCGTTCTCGTACAGGAAGTCAACGACTACACCATGCAGGTGCTCTACCGCCAGGGCTTCTACTGGTCACTCACCTCATGGGACTTCGTCGAGCGCTTCTTCCAGACCGTCGCAGGCTTTGACTTCTTCGAAGACTAACCCAAAGCCATACTAACAAGCGCAGCCTCACAGAGGAAATCTCCTGTGAGACTGCGCTTACAACAACACGGTTATCGTTTGTTCTTTCCGAAAAGGTCTGAATGAGTTCCTGTATTTACTGCAGTTCGTACTTCGTCATCCCTCAATCTCCTTTATCAGGTCGTCCAGACTATCGTACTTATAGACGCGTCCCTGCTCTATATCTTCGATGGCGCGATCCATACTGGTCTTCTTACGACGCTTCAACGTGACGCTGCTCACGCCACGTAACAAGCTGATGGTCTGTTTCATATCGTTTTTATTCTAAATAATCAATGTAGTTGAATCCTTCGGGCAGTGCGACAGGGATGCACATAAGGATGATAAAGAACTATTTATCGTTATAGTGTTCCTCGGCTTGAACTATCAGTACTGTCACACGATTATCATAGATATCGTAGATAATACGGTCATGGGCAGTGATGTGGCGAGAATAGGTAACATCGTTTCCTCCAATCAAAGCTTCCGGATGCCCCAATCCTGTACGTGGATGCTGCATGATATCCATCAGAATCTTCGTTGCTTTCTTAAAAAGATTCGGATTAGATTTCTTCCACTTGCGTAGAGTCTTATCAGCCTCCTTGGAATACTCAATTGTGTACATCATAGACTATCGAAATAGCGTTGCATCTCTTCAGGAGTGCTGCATGAAATGGTCTCACCATTAGCATACTCACGGCGAGCCTTATTGATAGAGCGGCGCATGGCAGGCGTAATGCTCTTATCATCGTTGAGGGTGGCAACCCGTACAGAAGCCACTCCACGTATCAGCTTTAGAGCCTTTTTGATGTCGGCTATGAGAGCATTGTCTTCCAGCGTAATAATCATCTGCGCTGGTTTGGAAATTGATGTTGCTGATGCCATATCGTTATCGTTTAATCATTCTTTGCTGCAAAGATACAACATTATTCTGAATATGCAATAATTATGGCCAAAATAATCTGCTGGAGGGGAATTTTACTTCAAGCAAAGTGCTGGTTTAGTTCAAGTAAAGTACAGGTTTACTTCAAGCAAAACCTCACAGCATCTGTAACCCTGCTGCGCGAAGGCCACGAGCTTGGAGCTAAGCACCCTCCAGCCCGAAGCTAAGCACCCTCCAGCCCGAAGCCAAGCACCCTCCAGCCCGGAGCCAAGCTGAATGCTTCAAAAGCCTCACAGGGGGTCTGTCCCTCTGTGAGGCTTTGTAGTTAGTGGGCGAATTATTTTGCTATGATTCTCACCTTCTCGGGACTGGTGGCCTCAATCCATAGCAGAAGACGATAGTCCTTGTAATTATTGGTAATGATGATGCGGCACTTCTGCTTCATGGCCAGCACATACTGCACATTATCCTCGATGTCGGCACCCGTCTCGTTGAGTGCCTCATCAATGTCATTGGCAGTGAAGCTAATGACATTGAAGCGATGTTGAAGTTCGCGAACGATGCCACGTATCTCGTCATTCGATTTCTTCTTCTGAAAAGTCGAGATGAGCTGTGCCACGCTGAGCGTCGAAATATAGAGTTTCTTGCCAGTGAGAGAGTAAAGATAGTGCAAGCAGGCCGCGTCCTTCTGAAAGCGTGGGTCGCCGCTGTAGCCGCCGATGAGCACGTTGGTGTCGACGAAGATGTGGTTGGGGTTGACCGCCCTTGATGGTTTCGTCATGATATTAAAATGAGAGATGGGGGAACTGTTTCTTTTCCTCGGGGGTAATCAAGTCGAGGTGGCCCGCCATCCACACACCCAGCTGGAAGTCTACAACCTCCTTGTACTTGAGTCCAGTCTTCTGTAGGAGCAGCTGCAGCACAGCCTTGCGCTCCTTCTCCACTTGTTTCTGTTTCTCGCTCATATCAAATAAGTATTTGGAATGTTATTGCGTTGCAAAGATACAACATTATTCCGAATATGCAATAATTATGGCCAAAATAATCTGCTGGAGGGGGATTTTACTTCAAGCAAAAACCTCACAGGGGGTCTGTCCCCCTGTGAGGCCCACTTGCGTAGAGTCTTATCAGCCTCTTTGGAATACTCAATTGTGTACATCATAGACTATCGAAATAGCGTTGCATCTCTTCAGGAGTGCTGCATGAAATGGTCTCACCATTAGCATACTCACGGCGAGCCTTATTGATAGAGCGGCGCATGGCAGGCGTAATGCTCTTATCATCGTTGAGGGTGGCAACCCGTACAGAAGCCACTCCACGTATCAACTTCAGAGCCTTTTTGATGTCGGCTATGAGAGCATTGTCTTCCAGCGTAATAATCATCTGCGCTGGTTTGGAAATTGATGTTGCTGATGCCATATCGTTTATCGTTTAATCATTCTTTGCTGCAAAGATACAACTTTATTCTGAATATGCAATAATTATGGCCAAAATAATCTGCTGGAGGGGGATTTTACTTCAAGCAAAAACCTCACAGGGGGTCTGTCCCCCTGTGAGGCTGCGCTGTATGAGGCATCACGCCGATGCCTTCAGAATAAAAACCTAAAACTATTCGTCGTAGTTGTCGTCGTCCTCTGCGAAGGTGTTATCCTGCTGGCGGGCATTGGTATATTCACCGCCAGTACCCAATCCTGATACAGCCAAAATCGTTGAAATGCTGTCGTCCAGAACCTCCATTTGAGGCTTAATATATTGCTTCTTGCTCATAAAACTTCTTATAACGTTGATCATAACTATTACTTCACTACAATTTTCCGTCCTTTGTGGATGTAGATGCCGCCCTTGGCAGGAACATCAACACGAACGCCCTGCAACGTATACCATGCATCGCTGTCGATAGTAGTCTCAGTGGCGACGGTACTAATACCCGTTGTACCCTGACCTGTCAAAGGATCGTCATCGAAAACAATACTTAAGGCAGCTTTAGTGGCAGGAGCCTCAGCGGACTCACCAGCACTGCGTCTACTGGATGATGGCATTTCTACAAGATTACCATCCCTGTCAACATACAGGTTTCCAGGGATTTTCAGATAACATCTCTGTGCAGCAAGATTATATGTTCCTGACACAATCAGAGGATAGAAGCTCCAATCGCGGTCGAATCTATATTCTGAACCACTATTGGGATTCGTTACGTCAGTATAATATTTATAAGCGTAGGCCATCAGGAAGTTAGTATAGTCAACATCCCCATCTTTGCCTCTTCCAGCAATATCGGCACTGTTTGCTCCTGTACCTACCAAATAGTTCTTCACATCACCTGTTATAGTTTCAGAAGCACTATAACTGTCCACGTTTCTTGGGTTGGCAATCATATAGCAATCAGCATCAACGGCAGCACTCTTCTTCAGCAAGATTCCCTTATTAGCTGTAACATAAGTAGCTGCGCCATTATTCAAGCTTGTCAATGGTTTCATCATAACGGCATACTGAGTTTCTTCACCATTTGTGCTACCAGCCGAGACATCTTTTTTATCTACCGTAAAATTGCTGGCATAGTATGCTGTCACACCATTGGCTTCGTTGCTCTTTATCAGATCCAAATCCTCATTATAGCTATATGTAGCCGCCGCATAAGTAGTATTATTTGGACACATCAGGGTTCTGGCTTCCGTCGACATGGCAATCCAGTCAACACGTGCATCATCGAAGCCCAGCAGGATATAACCCTCCGATCCCATATATGAAACATCAGTATTGTCGAAGGAGTATATTTGTGGGTCAGAAGTCAGGCTCTTTTCTTTACCACTTACTGCTTTCTCGTCAAGACCCATGATGCACAACTTGCCTGTTCCTGAAGCCTTAACAAAAATCTTGAAACTTGAAGGTAGGGTTGTCGGCACGTGAATCTTCAGAGTATGGTAGCTGCCGATAAATTGCAAACGGCCCCTATTGTTTGTACCGTCATAATTAAGAATACGCATTCTGTCCATCTTGTTAGCCCAGCTTGAAGCTCCTTTCAACTGAAGCATCATACCATTAAACTGATGCATGTAACCATCCTTAGTATTGCTTGCTCCAATAATGAAATGCTTATATATTCGGTCGTTCGTAGCATTATCTTTATCTACATCTGCCCAGTCAAGGTTAAAGAATCCATAGCCATTGGTATACTCACCAGTTGGATTACCATTGTTATCCTTTATCGGCATCCAGTACTGGTCAGTTAAGCCTACCATATTCGCCATGTCGAAGTTTGTTGTGAAGTCCCATGTATATGGATAAGTCATGCTGCTGGTAACCGTAGTTGCAGGAGCATTTGTTCCTTCAATCTTATCGATGGGTAGAATATGAATAGTGGCATCACAATACTTGGTATGGTCTTGCGGGTCGTATGCACGTAGTTTCACATCGCCAGCAGTTTCACAGAACACCATCAAGGTGTCAGGGTGATTACTGCCCTCACCCCTTCCAAAGAACACAGATGCTGTTCCTGGCTTTGAGATTCCATCAGTCACAATTGCAAAATCGGGGAATCCCTCACCAATCTTTATATTCTTATTATTCCATTTAATGTTGAATTTTGAGCCATCCCATTTCCGTTCATATTCATAGGCATGAAGGGCAGAATGACTAACACCACCTTCCGTGTAAGAGGAACTGTTCTTAGCACCACTCGAATAATTGTAATTTCCATTTGAATTTCCGGTCAGAGCGGGCAACATCATAAAGTCGCCTGCATAAGTGTAGTATTCTGGTGAGCCACTGCCTTCTGTCCATGAGAAGTTTGTAGTACCTGCTTCAGTAACCTCAACATCGTATGTTGCAGTAGCTTTATTATAATAGTCACTTTCAAATGTTACAGTAATACGAGCCTTGCCAACTTTCTTACCATTAATCGTAACATTTACCTTAAATACTTTATTGACACCATCCAATTCCCAATTATTACGCAAGTCATCAGATGCATCTACACGTATGATGTCACAATTTGAAATTGCGTCATCTGTTAACGTTTCTGAAACCGGAGAGCCCTCTCTTTCGGTTACTTGTATTTGTGTTACTTTAAGAGAAGTAACGCCATTGGCTGGAATTGTCGGGAACACAAGTTTTGGAGTAATGCTATAACCATTATTTACTTTACCATTGTTGGGCTCAAACCTGAAACCACCCAGTTCACCAGCAGAAGTCACTGTGACTGTATATTCTATCTGTTTCGCATTATATGTTTCAGTCGGATCGACTAACGCATAAATTTGGGTACTGCCGACACCTGTTCCTGTTACCACACCATTCTTATCCACAGTAGCAATGGAAGGATTGCCACTATAATATGAAATAGGCTGTGACGTATTAACTGTTGCTGTATGAGTTACATTTTGATTATAAGGAACAGAGACACTATTCACATCGTCACTCCACGAAAGTGTAGGATCGGTTCCTGATGCTGGATTAACAATTAACTTCCAGCTTTTCTCAACCTTGTTGTTATAATCTGTTGCTGCGAGCGTAACCTTAATGTTAGCCACACCAGGAGTAGTTCCAATTGTGACCTCACCAGTTGTAGCGTTGACAGTTGCGACAGAATTATTATCAGAAGAATGAGTAACATTTACCGTACCTGCATTATCATCAGTAACTGGCAGTGAAAGGCCATTCAACGTGATAGTCCTCGTAAAGTTAGCTTCACCTACTTTCTTAATAAGGAATGAAGATATAAACTCCAACACAGGGTCATCCTTCTCAATGGTTATCATTTGTACATAGTCCTCCGCATTATATGCATCGCTACCAGAGAAGCTATAAGTCAAATTGGTAGTTCCACAACCCATCACCGGAATGTCCCAATAAGTAACTCTATTGGCAGCTGACCTACAAGCAGTTCCACTTGTACCCAGGACAGACTCATTACTTGATGACTTGGTGAACTCAGGAATGTTCTCATTAGTGGCCAAAGATTTTCCAACTAATGTTTCTGCATCAGGATCTACTCGCATTGTTGTCCTCAGTATTTGGTCACGTCCCAACTTATACTTGAACGTGTTTGTTCTACCAATAAAAGCACCAGCTATTTTTCCTGAAGATGGACTACTACTTCCATAATATGTCTGCCCCAAATCAAATGAAAAATCTGTCAGGTCGTTCTTTGTTATGGCGATACTTCTAACATGAGTATTAACTGTAAACGTCACATTTCCTGCGGTGGTAACAGTGAACTCTTTGCCTGAACCAGTGACACGGCCTGTACCATCTTCTGTGGCTGTCACATTATCATTGGAAGTGAATGTAACCTTCATACCTACCTTCAAGTCGGGTATGGTCAGTTTACCATTCATCCATAATACTTGGTTTTTCCAATCAAGACAAAGTGATCCTGCATCGGATGTTGTAAATTGCAAACCTTCTATTATATCTATATTGTATGTCGTATTTGAAGCGGCAGAGGCAGGACGGGCTTCATCATGAATTCCGTCAGCGGGGTCGTCTGTGTCTGCAAAATTCCAACCCAAAGTATTCATCTGTGATTTACTCTTCGTCCACTTAGCTGCCACAACATCGAATTGCCAAGTGTACGGGTATGTATTGTTGAAGACGTTATCGATAGTATTTTCTTCTGTAACAACAGTAATTATAAAATTACCTTGTGTATTTGCTACTGTAAATGTAGCCGTTCCCGACGCAGTTATATCCTTGCCTGAAAAAGTATAAGAAGAAGAACTTGAGTTTGTAGGAAATTTTGCAGGAGAAACACTTTCTGAATCATAAGTAGTTCCATTAAATTCAGAAAGCCATGCTGTTTTCTCACTTGAGTTTGCACAGCCCTCAAAAGTAACTGAAACAATTTTCTCATTACTATTGGGCAATGATATAGTGTACTGATAATTCTGGCTGTATTTAATACGCTTAGTACCAGAAGCTACATTATACTCCCTACCGCTACCATAGACGGTTAACCCACCTCCCTTTAACGTAGCATCTTCAGGATCGATTTTAGAAAAGACGCCAGTACCGTCAGACTGAGATGTCAGAGTCGAAAAACTCAGCGTGTAAGTTTCTGCCCACAATTTACCCCCCCCCAATCAGACTTAGGAAGGCTGTAAGGAAAAAGAAAAGGAATTTTTGTTTCATGTTGCCTTTATTGTTTTTATTGTTATTGTTATCGTTTTCGTTTCTACAGATTGGTATGCATCCACATAAGCCGCGCAAAATTACACATTTTTTTATATACGAACGGGAAAGACGTGTTATCTTTTTATATTATTTAACTGTAAAGGTTTACGGACGGCCGAAACCCGCAAAGGGCAACTGACCGCTTACGGGGTGCAAAAGTAAGGTGAAAAATAACAAAACAGGTGGAGAATTGCACCAAAATGGTGGAATATTGTGCTAAAGTGTCTATTTTTGCTGGGAAATGACTGGTTTTATTCTTTCAACTGCAATTTTTCCCTTTTCTCTTTTATTTCTCACAAAAAAGTTGTACCTTTGCAGCAGGATATATGCTTAGAATCACAGATGTTGACTATGTGAAGGACTACAAACTGCTGCTCACCTTCAGCGACGGGACGCGCAAGTTGGCTGACTTGAAGCCTTACCTGACGGGTGAGGTGTTCGGCGAACTGCTCGACCTTGACAAGTTCACACAGTTCGGACTGACGGGCTACACCATCGAGTGGGCCAACGGTGCCGACCTCGCCCCTGAGTTCCTGCACGACATCGGAATGGCGGCGTAAGGAGCTGACCGAAGTCTTGAAGGAAAGGGGGGCACTGGCATGAGACTGTATCACGCATCGGGAGTACAAGGAGAAGCAATCGTAATCTATCTTGATGCTCCGCGGTGGAATTCTGATGCTCAGCAGGAAAATTCTGACCATTAGAATTTTTGTAATGAGCATCAGAATTCTTGTCATCAACTTCCCTGATAATTAGCCGCCTGCGGCGGTGCTACGAGCTTGCTCGCTTCTACCTTTAGGTGGAAGAAATTATTCAAAAATTAAAACATTTAAAGCTTGTCTGTTTTCAAATTTTGTAAAATTTCCGTGCGAAGCACGCTCTTATCATTGGGAGCTGAGTAGTTATATTATGGATAGATAAACAAATTTTAATCCCACACTTCCCGCACTTCCGACACCTAAGCTGGGTGTTGGAAGTGCGGGAAGTGCGGGTTCTTTTTTTGTTACACAAATAGCAATGCAATCAACCCCTCCTGACCTCCCCTTTCCAATGGGAGGGATTATTAAGTTCACTCATTCATTGTGAGGAGGGTCTGGACGATGCGCTCGGCTGTGCGGCCGTCCCAGCGGTCGGGCAGTTCGCCGGGTTTCCATTGTCCGGCGACAAGCTGCTGCAGGTTGGTGCGCAGCTGTTCGGCATCTTCGCCGACCAGCACGTTGGTGCCTTGCTTGACGGTCTCTATGTGCTCGGTGTAGCTGTTGAGAGTGATGCAGGGAATGTGGTTGAAGGTAGCTTCCTCGGCCACGTTGCCGGAGTCGGTGATGATGCCCATGGCATGGGACGTGAGGTAGCCGAACTCAAGATAGGACAGCGGTTCGGTCAGCGTCAACCGGTCGGTCAGCGTGCTGACGACAAGGCTGACGGGCGAACGCAGGGGCGCTATGACGGGAATGTCACCGGCAACGTCGCTGATAGTTGTCAGCATGCGCTGGAGGTTGTCGGTGTCGGCAAGCAACGCCTTGCGGTTGACGGTGAGCACCAGATAGCGGCCGTCGGCAATACCGTCGAGACAGGCAGGGCGCTGCCAGCGGTTGTGCTGGTGGCGCAGGGTGTCCATGAGGATGTTACCCACCATATATATTTTATGCATCTCGGCACCTTCACGCGTAGCAATGCTGCTGGAAACGGGACCGGCGGTAAACAGCAGGTCACTGAGGCCGTCGATGACCAGGCGGTTGATTTCCTTGGGCATGCTGATGTCGAACGAGCGCGTGCCAGCCACAAGGTGAGCCAGACGCAGTCCGCGCTTCTTGGTCACGATAGCTGCGGCCATGGTGGAGGCAAGGTCGTCGACAACAATCACGGTGTCGGTGGCGTTGTGCTCCAAGTAGTCCTCGAAGGCAGCCATGACACGGCCAGTGAGCTCGTTCAGGTTCTCGCAATCGACACCTAAGAAAACATCGGGCAGCGGCATCTGCAAGTCGTCGAACAACGACGGCTCCAGCGTGCTGTCGGCTTGACTGCCGGCATACACCAGCCGGTAGCTGATGCCCTCGGTCTGGGTGATAACGCGGATAATTGGGGCGACCTTCATGAAATTGGGTCGGGCGCCGGTGAAGATACAGACTTTGTGTTCCATAGTAACAAGTAAAAGGGAAAAGTGAATAGTGAAAAATATCCTGCCGCAGTAATAATAATAAGGTGGTTAGCGGTTTTTGTGCCGCAGGAACCACGCATGGGTATAGAAGTGATACATAAGCAGGGCAACTGCCGTAAGCACGATGGCCGTATAGAGCAGGGGCTGCAGGAGCTGGCTGAAGACAGCATAGCCGAGGCCGAGGCCGAGTGCCAGGCCTGTCTCCCACGACAGGAAATACATACTTTGCGACGTGCCGCGCTTGCAATGGCGGCTCAGTTTGATGAAAAACAGCAGGAAGCGCCCGCCGGTGATGCCCAAGCCCAGTCCAAGCAACACGGGAGCCACCGGTGAGTGGAAATCGGTCAGCAGGATGAACAGCGCTGCCATGACGAGGATGAGTCCGGTGATGACCTCGCTCTTCAGGTCGGCATCGCGGAAGACGAAACGCTGTGTCAGCAGCGCCAATAGGAAGCCTGCCATCATGAAGGCATAGAAGACAATGTCGAGGGGCAGCGACAATACCAAGCCCATCACGACGCTGACCAGCAGCAGATTGAAGAAAAGCACCTGGCTATGCGGCAGCAGAAAGCGGTCGAGCGACGCCATGTGGATACCCTCTTCGGGCGCCCGGAAGGGGAAGTTGACGAGCTTGATGAACAGCACGGAGAGTACGGCACAGCCCATAGCGCCCCATAGTACGCCGTGGAAACCGATGTAGTCGTACAGCAACCAGCCTGCTAACGGCCCTAACGACAGGGCGAAGCGGGCAAACCAAGCAGCGCTGTAGTTGGCCTCCGTGCGCTGGTAGGACTCACAGGTGTCGATGATGAGCGTAGATGAGAGCACCATCTGCGCCAGTCCGAACGTTGCGCCTAAGACAAGTCGGTGAATCAGTATGACCCAGAACTCCACAAACTCCGAGCGCAGGCTGTCGATGTACCACAACAGCGCCAAATCGACGGTCATGGCCAGTACAGCCCACATACACACCACGTTGCGACGGTAGTGTTGCACAAGCCACGAGCACTGAGCCCCTAACAGGTAGAGGCCAAGGCCGAAAGCGCCCATGGAGAGTCCCGTCTCCAACGGCGAGAAGTTTTCGGTATCCATCAGCCACTGTGGGATGACGGGTACCAGCGCATAGATGGCCATGGTCAGCAGCAGGTCAGCTATCACCAGCAACCAAAATTCGCGGTGCCATAGCCTGATGTGAACGGGAGTGCTCTGTGTATTCAATACTTTAACTCTTAAATCTTAATAAGATTCCGACTCATTGGGGAAGTCGCCCGACTTCACGTCTGTCACATAGTGACCGACGGCGTCAGTAATGATGGTGTTCAAGTCAGCATAGCGGCGCAGGAAACGGGGCGAGAAGCCCTGCGTCATTCCCAACATGTCGGGCACGACGAGCACCTGTCCGTCAGTAGCATTACCGGCACCGATGCCGATGGTCGGACACTTCACCATCTTAGTGACCTCAGCAGCCAACGTGGCGGGGACTTTTTCAAGCACGATGCCGAAGCAGCCTACTTCGTCCAGTTTCTGGGCATCAGAGAGCAGCTTCTCGGCCTCAGCCTGTTCCTTGGCACGCACGGCGTAGGTGCCGAACTTGTTGATGCTCTGCGGGGTCAGTCCAAGGTGTCCCATGACGGGAATGCCAGCATCGAGAATGCGCTTGATGGTATCGATAATCTCCACGCCACCCTCAAGTTTCAACGAGTCGCAGCCGCTCTCCTTCATAATGCGGATGGCATTGGTCACACCCTCGGCAGCATTGACCTGATAGGAGCCGAAGGGCATGTCGCACAATACCAAAGCACGATTGACGGCACGCACCACGGAGCGAGCATGGTAGATCATCTGGTCGACGGTCATCGGCAGCGTCGTGGAATTGCCAGCCATCACGTTCGAGGCTGAGTCGCCAATCAAAATCACGTCGACACCGGCCTTGTCGACGATGCCGGCCATCGTATAGTCGTAGGAGGTGAGCATGGAAATCTTCTCACCCTTCTGTTTCATCTCCATCAAGCGATGGGTAGTCACCTTACGGTTGTCGTTTACTAAATATCCTGACATGTTTTGTTAAGTATTTAAAATAATGTTGATTTATTAACGAATATAATTTCAATTGTCAATTCTCAATTTTCAATTCCCAATTTCCCTAAAGTCGCTGATAACACGGTCGCACAGCGGACGGATGGCATCGGCATCGTTGGTCGTCGACAGACCGACAACAGTCATACCGGCAGCACGCCCCGACTTCAGCCCATTGAAAGAGTCCTCGAAGACGGTACACTCTTCCGGCGCCACGCCAAAGTGCGCCGCGGCCTTCAGGTAGCAGTCGGGATCGGGCTTTGAGCGCTCGAAATCCTCAGCGGTCAGAATGGCATCGAAAAGTTCCTTGAACTCAGGACGGTGACGGTACACCGCCTGCATCTTCGGAACGTTAGAGCTGGTTACCACCGCCGTCTTCACACCCTGTTGGCGCAACGAGCGTATATAAGCCTCAAAGCCAGGGACATAGTCGTAGGACATCTGCTGCTCGTAGGCATCCAGACGTTCCGTAATCAGGGCCTGTTTGTCAGCCAAGGGTCCCGAAAACCAGGCATCGTAAATCTGCACCAGCGTCTGCCCCTTGATTTCGTGCTCCAGCCCTGGGTGCTCGGGGTGGAACTCACGGCACTGGGCACCCCAGAAAACCGTGTACTGAGGCTCCGTGTCGAACACCACGCCGTCGAGGTCGAATAATGCTGCTTTCATACGCTTTTGTTCATTTGCGGCTGCAAAGGTACGAAATAAATTGAAAATTGAAAATTGAAAATTGAAAATTATTCTAGGGCGGCAGCAAATTTTTCACTATTCACTTTTCCCTTTTACTTTATTTTCTTACCTTTGCAGGCATGAAACAGATATTAAAGTACTTTCCTCAGCTCAGCGACGAACAGCAGCGGCAGCTAACCATGCTTGACGAGCTGTACCACGACTGGAATGCGAAAATCAACGTCATTTCGCGCAAAGACATTGACAACCTCTACGAGCACCATGTGCTCCACTCCATGGCCATTGCCAAACTCATCCAGTTCCGTCCCGGCACGCGCATCCTCGACTTCGGCACCGGCGGCGGGTTCCCCGGCATACCGTTGGCCATCCTCTTCCCGCAGTGCCAGTTCAAGCTCATCGATGGCACGGGCAAGAAAATTCGCGTGGCTCAGGAGGTCTGCAATGCCATCGGGCTGCAGAACTGCCAGCCAGAGCACCTGCGGGGGGAAGACGAGAAAGGCCGCTACGACTTCATCGTCAGCAGGGCCGTAATGCCCCTACCCGACTTGGTCAAGATTGTCAAGAAGAACATCGCCAAGGAACAGCGTAACGCACTGCCCAACGGCATCATCTGCCTGAAAGGTGGCGACCTGCAGGCCGAGACACAACCCTTCCGCCACATTGTTGACACGACAGAGCTCAGCACATGGTTCAGCGAAGAGTGGTTCAAGGAAAAGCATTGCATCTACGTGCCGCTCTGAAAGGATTGAAGGACTGAAAAACTGAAGAATTGAAGGACTAAAGAATTGAAATTTTGCAGTCGACATATAATAATTTTCAATTTTCAATTTTCAATTTTCAATTTATATTCGTACCTTTGCAGCCGAATTTAAATAATAAGGTAAAAAAGAGATGATAACAGTCACAAATCTGGCTATTCAGTTTGGCAAGAAGACGTTGTATAAGGACGTCAACCTGAAGTTTACAAGTGGAAATATCTATGGCATCATCGGCGCCAACGGTGCCGGTAAGTCTACCCTGCTCCGCGCCATCAGCGGCGACCTGGAGCCTAACAAGGGAACCATCGAGATGCAACCGGGTGAGCGCCTGTCGGTATTGGAACAGGACCACTTCAAATATGACGAGTTTACGGTGATGGACACCGTGCTGATGGGGCACCAGCCCCTGTGGCAGAACATGAAGGAGCGCGAGGCTCTGTATGCGAAGCCCGAAATGAGCGAGGAAGACGGCAACCGCGCCGCCGACTTAGAGATGGCTTTTGCCGAGATGAACGGCTGGGAAGCCGAGAGCGAGGCAGCACAGCTGTTGCAGAACTTAGGCGTACAGGAGGGGCAGCACTACAAGCAGATGGCAGACATTTCGAACAACGAGAAGGTGCGTGTCATGCTGGCCAAGGCGCTGTTCGGTCATCCCGACAACCTGCTGTTAGACGAGCCCACCAACGACCTCGACCTCGACACCGTGCAGTGGTTAGAGGAGTATCTGTCGAACCTGGAACAATGCGTGCTCGTGGTGTCGCACGACCGTCACTTCCTGGATGCTGTATCGACGCAGACTGTCGACATCGACTTCGGCAAGGTGACGCTGTTCTCGGGTAACTACTCCTTCTGGTACGAGTCGTCACAGCTCGCCCTGCGCCAACAGCAGAACCAGAAGATGAAGGCCGACGAGAAGCGCAAGCAGTTGGAAGAGTTCATCCGCCGCTTCTCTGCCAATGTGGCAAAGTCGAAGCAGACCACGTCGCGTAAAAAGATGCTGGAGAAGCTGAACGTGGAGGAAATCACCCCGTCAACACGCAAATACCCGGGCATCATCTTCACGATGGAGCGCGAGCCGGGCACGCAGATTCTGGAAGTCGAAGGCCTGAAGGCCGTCGACGCAGACGGAACGGTGCTCTTCGACAACGTGTCGTTCACCATCGAAAAGGGACAGAAGACCGTCTTCCTGTCACACAATCCGAAGGCCATGACAGCGCTGTTTGAAATCATCAACGGCAACCGCGAGGCTGATGCAGGCACCTATAAGTGGGGCGTCACCATCACCACCGCCTACCTGCCGTTGGACAACACCGAATTCTTCCAGTCGGAGCTGAACCTGGTGGACTGGCTGTCGCAGTACGGCACTGGCAACGAGGTCATGATGAAGTCGTTCCTCGGACGCATGCTGTTCAAGGAGGAGGACGTGCTGAAGCATGTCAACGTGCTCAGCGGTGGCGAGAAGATGCGCTGCATGATAGCCCGTATGCAGCTGAAGAACGCCAACTGCCTCATCCTCGATACGCCCACCAACCACCTCGACCTGGAGTCTATTCAGGCTTTCAACAACAACCTCATCTCGTTCAAGGGCAACATTCTGTTTGCTTCGCACGACCATGAGTTCATCAACACCGTGGCCGACCGCATCATTGAACTGACACCGAAAGGCACCATCGACAAGCTGACCACCTACGATGACTATATTTACGACGAGACCATCAAGGCGAAAAAGGCGGAGATGTACGCTTAAGCTAATTGATTGCGCATTCGCTAATTGATTGCGCATTCGCTAATTGACAATTGACAATTGATAATGGATAATTGATAATGGTTAATTGAAAATTGGCACGGTATTTGCTGTAAGGTCAGAAAAAACAAGTACAACTATGAAAGAAGAAGAAATAAAGAACATGGAGGGGGAAGAAACCCTCGAGGAAACAGAAGAGACAATGGCTGACGCTGCTACTGAAGAGGCTGAGGTGGATGCTGACACAGAAGCCAGCGACGATGCAATTGTTGATGAACAAGACCCGCTTGCAACTGCACAGGCTGAAATCGAACAGTTGAAAACCCAGATACTATACAAGACTGCCGAGTTTGACAACTACCGCAAGCGCACGCTGAAAGAGAAGGCCGAGCTCATCCTGAACGGCGGCGAGAAGGCCGTCAGCGCCATTCTGCCCGTCATCGACGACATGGAACGTGCCATCGAGAACGGTCAGAAGACTGACGATCCGTCCGTACTCCGCGAGGGCATGGAACTCATCTACCAGAAGTTTGTGAAAGCACTGGAAGGACTGGGCGTCAAGAAGATTGAAACGACCGATGCCGACTTCAACACTGACCTCCACGAGGCTGTGGCCATGGTTCCGGGCATGGGCGACGACAAGAAGGGCAAGGTGATTGACTGCCTGCAGAGCGGCTATCAGTTGAACGACAAAGTCATCCGTCATGCCAAAGTGGCAGTCGGACAGTAGGAGGAAGATTAAAGATTAAAGATTAAAAATTAAAAATTAAAAATAACATAATAGATTAAATCATGGCCCAAAAGCGTGATTATTATGAAGTGCTTGGCGTTGACAAAAACGCCACAGAAGACCAGATAAAGAAGGCGTATCGCACCATCGCCATCAAATACCACCCTGACCGCAACCCCGGCAACAAGGAGGCCGAGGAGAAGTTCAAGGAGGCTGCCGAAGCCTACGACGTATTGCACGACCCGCAGAAGCGACAGCACTACGACCAGTTCGGCTTCAACGGTCCTACCGGAGGTGGCTTTGACCCCTTCGGTGGTGCTTCGATGAACATGGACGACATCTTCTCGATGTTCGGCGACATCTTCGGAGGCCATGCAGGATTCGGCGGATTCGGCGGTACCAAGCGCGGTCCACAGGTACATCGCGGCAGCGACCTGCGCCTGAAGGTAAGACTGTCGCTGCAGGAGATTGCCCACGGCGTGACCAAGAAGTTCAAGGTTCGCAAGGACGTCACCTGTTCACACTGCCACGGCACCGGTGCCGAGCCGGGAACCACCAGCGAACAGTGTCCTACGTGTCACGGTTCGGGCGTTATCACCCACACCACGCAAAGCATATTCGGTATGATGCAGACGCAGGGTGTATGCCCCACCTGTAACGGTGAAGGCACCGTCATCAAGAACCGCTGCCGCTACTGCGGAGGCACTGGCGTTGAGAAGGGCGAGGAAGTGGTGGAAATCAAGATTCCAGCCGGTGTCGCCGAAGGCATGATTGTGAACGTGCCGGGCAAGGGCAATGCCGGACACCATAAAGGTGTCAACGGAGACATTCAGGTATTCATCGAGGAAGAGGAGAACGAGAACTTCATACGCGATGACAACAACCTGATATACAACCTGTTGTTGGACTTTCCTACAGCGGCACTTGGTGGCGAGGTAGAGATTCCCACCATCGAGGGAACCCGTCTGAAAGTGAAGATGGAACCGGGCACCCAACCCGGCAAGACGCTCCGTCTGCGCGGCAAGGGACTGCCTGCCGTTCATGGCTACGGTCGCGGCAACGGCGACATGGTGGTTAACGTCAGCGTCTATGTGCCGAAGACATTAAGCCGCGATGAGAAAGAAGCCATTGAGAGGTTCCGCCAGAGCGACAACTTCAAGGGCGACGCAGCCACCAAGCGCAGCATCTTCCAGAAATTCAAGAACTACTTCAGTTAAATTTGAATAATAAGATAACGTTATAACGACATTACGACATTACGACATTACGACATAACGACATAACGACATAACGACATAACGTCATGACGTATCAAGAGACCTGCGAATACCTGTACAAACAGATGCCCATGTTCGAGCGACAGGGGGCTGCCGGCTATAAAGAAGGACTGGCCAACACCCTGGCGCTGGACGAACACTTCGGGCATCCTCACCGTGCCTATGCCACCATCCATGTCGGCGGCACCAACGGCAAAGGCAGCGTGTCGCACACCATCGCCGCACTGCTGCAGGAAGTGGGCTATCGCGTCGGTCTCTACACGTCACCCCATCTGGTAGACTTCAGCGAGCGCATCCGCGTCAACGGCAGACCCATCCACGAAGACTACGTCGTCAACTTCGTCAGGGACGAGCGGGCGTTCTTTGAACCCCTGTCACCATCATTCTTCGAGGTAACGACGGCCTTGGCTTTCAAATACTTCAAGGACATGGATGTCGACATTGCCGTCGTCGAGGTAGGACTGGGCGGCCGACTGGACTGCACCAACATCATCACCCCCATCCTATCCGTCATCACCAACATCAGTTTTGACCATACGCAGTTCCTTGGCGACACCTTGGCCAAGATAGCTGCCGAGAAAGCGGGCATCATCAAGCAGGGCGTGCCAGTAGTCATTGGCGAAGCCAACAGCGAGACACACCCCGTCTTTGAGGACAAGGCCAAAAGCGTCGGAGCCCCGATTACCTTTGCCGAAGACGATCCTGAGATTCTCGGTGCCAAGCCCAATCCAGAGGGCGGTATGGACTACCAGACGGTACACTACGACACCCTTCACGGCGACCTCTGCGGCATCTATCAGGAGAAGAACACGAATACGGCTCTTCATGCCTTCCGAGCCCTGTCCAAGATAGGCTACCTGAGTCCCCGCATGGACGGCATGGACTTTGAGAAAAGCCTGAATGAGCTGAGCACCGCCCTCAACAAGGTCTGCCAGGCCACGGGTCTGCAAGGCCGCTGGCAGGTCATTCAGCGTGCGCCCATGGTGGTTTGCGACACAGGCCACAACTTAGGAGGCTGGCAGTATCTGAGCCGCCAACTGTCACAGGTAGCATGCAACAACATGCACATCGTCTTTGGCATGGTCAACGACAAAGACGTCAATGGTGTCTTGGCATTGCTCCCCAAGAACGCCACATATTATTTCACGAAGTCACAATCCAAGCGTGCCATGTCAGAAATAACCCTGCAGTCCATGGCATTGAGATCAGGACTAAAGGGCGCTGCGTATTCCACTGTACGCGAAGCCTATAACGCAGCCAGAAACAAGGCCCAGAGAAACGATTTCATCTTTGTCGGAGGGTCTTCCTACGTCGTCGGCGACTTCCTCAGAACCTGCCTTTAGGTGTTTTTAACACTTCCTAAACGTTTTTTTTCGCCTTTCTTTCGTCTTTCTCGATTTTTTTAGGTTACTTTGCAACTTATAAATGTGATTAAGTAACTAAAAACAATCAATTATGGCTAATACAACAGAAACAGCGAATCTGTGTGGCCTGAACCGTAAGGATTTTCAGACCACGGTGAAAGGAAAGAAAACGGATCTTTACATTTTGAAGAACCGTAAGGGTTATGAAGTTGCCGTCTCCAATTATGGCGGTGCTATTTGCGCTATCATGGTGCCCGACAAAGACGGCAACGTTGCAAACGTCATTCAGGGTCATGCCAACATTCAGCAACTCACCAGCGGACAGGAGCCCTACCTGTCAACCCTCATCGGTCGTTGGGGCAACCGCATCTGCAAAGGTCAGTTCACGCTGAACGGCAAGGACTACCAGCTGGCACTCAACGACGGTCCCAACCACCTGCACGGTGGTGACAAGGGTTTCAATTGCAAGGTATGGGATGCCCGTCAGATGGGTCCCCGTTCACTGGCCCTGCACCGCATCTCCAGCTATGGCGAGGAAGGTTACACAGGCGAACTGGATGTCACGGTTGAGTTCACCTTTACCGACCAGAACGAGCTGGTCATTGAGTATCTTGCAACCACGAACAAGAAGACCATCGTCAACCTGACGCACCACGCCTTCTTCTCACTGTCAGGCATTGCCGATCCTACGCCGACCATCGAGAATCAGATTTGTGAGATCAATGCTGACTTCTACCTGCCTACTGACGCCACTGCCATTCCCACGGGTGAAATCCTGAAGGTGGCTGGTACGCCGTTCGACTTCCGTACCCCGAAAGCCTTCGGTAAGGACATCGATGCTGACGACGAGCAGATTAAGTTCGGCCACGGCTACGACCACAACTACGTATTAAACAAGCACGAAGAGGGTGAACTCAGCTTTGCTGCCCGCATTACCGATCCAGCAAGCGGCCGTACGCTGGAGTGCTACACCACCGAGCCCGGCATGCAACTCTACACAGCTAACTTTGCTACCGGTTACAAGGGTGTTCAGGGTGCAACATTCCCACGCAGAAGTGCCGTATGTCTGGAGACCCAGCACTTCCCCGACACACCTAACCGCCCGTACTTCCCCTCGGTGATTCTGCATCCTGGTCAGCAATACAAGCACAAGACCATTTATCGTTTCGGCATAGTAGAATAGCAAATAGTAATGGAAGTTGATTATTAACAACATTGAATTTAACTATTATGTCACAGCAAAAACCGAATTACACATTCGCTCTGATTGTCGTCTTCATCGTTTGCTTCCTCATCGGATTCATCACCACGATGAACAATTCCATGATAGCCTTCTGCTCTGAGGCCTTCAATCTGACGGCACAACAGGGACAATATGTCAACTCCGCTTTCTATGGTGCCTACTTGCTGGCCATCCCCTTCTCTCTGCTGATGAGTAAAATCGGCTATAAGGGAACACTTATCTTGGGCCTGGCTGTCGCCGGTGCCGGTTTCGTCATTAACTCTTTAGGCATCTCAGCGGCCATCTCTGCTGCAGCCAACGTCTATGCCGTATTTCTCGGTTCCATGTGTCTTGTTGCCATGGGTGTCGTGATGCTCCAGAATGTGGCCAATCCCTACGTCATGGTGTTGGGAAGACCCGAGAAAGGCGCTTTCCGCATGACATTGTCACAGGCGCTGAACTCCGTAGCCACTACTGTAGCCCCCATCTTTATCACCAGCGTCATTCTGGCCGGTGAGACACCAGCTCCCGAACTGGTTCCGGGACCGTTCATGGGTTTAGGCATCTTTACCCTGCTTATCTGCCTGATTCTCGTCTTCCTGAAATTGCCAAAGATTGACGAGGGAGAGCAGAGCAAGGAGTTCAACCAGCACCCTGCCGAGAAGAGCAGCGTCTTTGCCTATCCGCATGTCTGGTTAGGCGCATTGGCCATCTTCATGTACATGGGTGTTGAGATTGGCGTACCCTCCATGCTGCCCTACCGCTTCCAGAAGTTAGGCATCGACAGCAGCGACGTCGTCACCAGCTACCTGGCCTTCTACTGGGGAGGCATGATGGTAGGCCGTTTCGTAGGTGCGGGTATCCTCACAAAGTTCAAGCCCCGCGTACTGCTGTCGTGCTGTGTCAGCCTCGGTGCACTCTGCATCCTGCTGTCACTCTTCTTCGCTGAGAGCATGTTCGGCATTTGGCTGATGCTGGCTGCCGGCCTGTTCCATTCAGTCATGTGGCCCCTCATCTTCAACCTGGGTCTGATGCACTTGGGCCGCCACACCAAAGCGGCTTCCGGCATTATCAATACCGGTGTCATCGGTGCTGCCGTACTGATGCCCATCATGGGTGCCGTTGTAGACTTCACGGGCGTCATCATTGCCATGTGCGTCATGTTCTTCTACTACGCGTACATCTTCTGGTTCTGCAACTGGGGTAGCAATATCGGTCTGAGCGAAAGAAAATAGTATAACCATAATCAATATATAATTATGATGGAAATTGATTTTGTAAGAAGCCGATTCATCAAGCACTTTGATGGCAAGACCGGCAATGTGTATGCCTCTCCGGGCCGTATCAACCTCATTGGCGAGCATACCGACTATAACGGCGGATTCGTATTCCCCGGAGCTGTTGACAAAGGTATTATGGCCGAGATGCGCGCCAATGGTACCGAGGACACCGTGATGGCCTACGCCATAGACCTGAAGGACCGTGTGGACTTCAAGCTCAGCGACCCCGCAGGTCCCCGTGCCTCGTGGGCTCGCTACATCTACGGCATAGCCAAGGAGTTCCAGAAGCTGGGCGTTCCCGTCAAGGGCTTCAACATCGCCTTCGCCGGCGACGTGCCCCTCGGTGCCGGCATGTCGTCAAGTGCAGCCATGGAGAGCTGCTTCGCCTGCGGCCTGAACGACATCTTCGGCGACAACAAGGTTTCGCAATGGGATATGGTGCTGGCCGGACAGGCTACCGAGCACAACTACTGCGGTGTCAACTGCGGCATCATGGACCAGTTCGCCTCTGTCTTCGGCAAGGCAGGCTGTCTGATGCGCTTAGACTGCCGCAGCCGCGAGTTCGAATACTTCCCCTTCAAGCCCGACGGCTACCGTCTCGTACTGCTTGACAGCGTGGTGAAGCACCAGCTGGCAGGCTCGCCCTACAACGACCGCCGCAACTCGTGCGAGAATGTGGTGAAGCACATCCAGGCCAAGCATCCGGAAGGTAAGTTCGAGACACTGCGTGACTGCACATGGGAACAGTTGGACGAGGTGCGCGCCGAGGTTGGCGAAGAGGACTACAAGCGTGCCAAGTTCGTGCTGGGCGAAAAGGACCGCGTGCTCGCTGTCTGCGATGCCCTCAACGAAGGCGACTACGAGAAAGTTGGTGAAATGATGTACCAGACGCACGAAGGTCTGTCCAAGGACTATGAAGTCTCTTGCGAAGAACTCGACTTCCTCAACGACATTGCCAAGGAGAACGGTGTCACGGGTTCACGCATCATGGGTGGCGGCTTCGGTGGCTGCACCATCAACCTCGTGCGCAATGACCTTTATCGCCAGTTCATCGCTGATGCCAAGAAGCGCTTCAACGAGAAATACGGTCACGAGCCCAAAGTCTACGACGTTGTCATCGGCGACGGCTCGCGCAAGCTCTGCTAAGCTGCACGTCCAATTAAAAAGAAAAAAGACGTTCCCAAATCTTCATGGGAACGTCTCTTTTTTTTACCTTTTTACTTTTTTACCTTTTATTTCGTCACGTGAATCCAATCCGCATCAATCCAGCCGCGGTCTGCCTTTAAGTCGGTCTCGGCAGACACGAAGCCAAACTTGGCACCAATCCACTTGCCTTCCTTCATGGGAATCTCGCTGCTGGCATCTTTGAACTTCTTGCCGTTCTCGCTCCACGCAAACTTCACCTTCGAGTTCTTGACGCTCAGGCGCAGGTAGATGTCCTCATGGATGCCGGGCTTATAGTCAATCTTGTCTACGGCAGTAGGTTTCAATGTGGCAATGAGTTTCTCCTCCTGAGCCTTGCCCTTATCTGCCTCTTTGCATGTCAGCAACAGCAATTGGAAAGCCTTGCCGACGCGCTTCACCACCAGTGCCTGGTAGTTCAGACCCATCATGATGAGGCCACCGAACTGGCCGTCGGCCTTTGAGGTAAAGCGTAGTTTGGTGGTGACGGTGAACTCATCGGCGGGCGTCTTCTGCAGCAGCATATTGGGCACCATCCACAGGTTCTTGGCATCAGCATCGATCTTGTGGGTGTAGATGCGCATCGTACCGAAAGCGGTAGGAACACCGAACTTCTCGTCATAGTTAGCGTGCCACTCCCACTGTTTGCCGATGACAGGGCTGTTAAACTCGTCGCTCTCGACAGGATTGACAATCATAGTACTCGACGACTTGGGCTTCTGGTAAGTAGTGACAGGCTCCCCCTTCTTACCCATGATGGGCCATCCCGTCGACCAGTCTACAGGATTCAGGTGTACCACCCGGCCATAGGCCTCTTTGTCCTGGAAGTGCAGGAACCAGTCTTCACCGTACTTGGTGTGTACCCAGCCGCCCTGGTGAGGGCCGTTGATGTTGGTCTTGCCCTGTGCCAGCACGATCTTATGCTCATAGGGGCCATAGGGCGACTTAGAGCGCATGGCGAGCTGGAAGCCCGTCGGCACGCCACCGGCAGGACACATAATCCAATACCAGCCGTCGCGCTTGTAGAATTTCGGGCCTTCGCAGGTGCGGTTCTCCGTGCCATTGCCGTCAAACACGATGACAGGCTGCCCGATGGGGCGTGTGCCGTCAGCCGACATCTCACGGACGGTGAGCACAGAGGCAAATTTCGAGCGTGAGTTAGCCCAGCCATTCACCAGGTAGCAACGGCCGTCGTCGTCCCACAGCGGCGTGGTATCGATATAGCCCGTCCCCTTAATGACACACAGTGGGTCTGACCACTGGCCGGCAGGGTCCTTCGTCTTCACCATATACACGCCAAAGTCGGGGTCGCCCCAGTAGATGTAATATTCGCCGTTGTGATAGCGGATACTGGGAGCCCATACGCCTGCACCGTGCTGCGGTTTGCTGAAGTGCTGCAAGAGCTTGCAGTCACCGTCGTACAGATTCTTCAGGGCATAGTTGACAATCTCCCAGTTCACCAAGTCCTTGGAGTGCAAGATGGGCAGTCCCGGCACACATTGGAACGAAGATGCCGTCATGTAGTAGTCTTCTCCCGAAGCGCCCACGCAGACGTCAGGGTCGCTATAGTCGGCATTAATCACAGGATTGGTGTACGTGCCGTCACCATTATCTGGCGACCACACTTCAGATTTGTACTGGGCACCGGCGGTTATGGCAGCCATGAGTGCCAGCATAGCAAAAGCTGTTCTCTTCATAGTTTGTAGTTTGATTTGTTTTGTACCGCCTGCAAAGGTACGAAAAAGTGAGAAAAGAACCAAAAACATTTTGACTTTTCTCGAACGGACTAATCAATCACCAAACGGACGACCAGGGGCAGATGGTCGCTAAAGCCGCGTTGATAGCGGTAGCCGTTGAAGGTGCGAAAGGGTTTGAAACCGCCATATTGTTTGTCTTCTTCCAACAGGAAGGGAGCATCGTTGATGAATGCCTGCTGCACACATTGCAAAAGTGAGGCACTGACAAAGACGTGGTCAATACTCTCCCAGCGACCTTGATAGCGGTAAGAACCCAAAGCGCCATGACTACCCACGACAGATGCCGTCGTGTTATGCAGGCCTTGGTCTTCCAGATATTTCAGGGCTGGCGCATCGGCAGGGTCGTTGAAGTCGCCACAGACAACGATGCGGGCATGGGCAGGAAGAGCGCTGACGGCCTCGGTGAGGCGCTGGACCACAAGGTGGCGGTTAGGCCGTGTGGCACGCTCGCCACCATATCGGCTGGGGGCATGGACGACAAAGACATGTAAGGTGTCGCCAGAACGTACTTCCCCAGGTATATATAATATGTCGCGCGTTGGCCGCATATCCTCCAACGGTTCTACGGTCAGACTCTCATAACAAAGGGGACGGAAAGTCAGGGGCTGATAGAGTAGCGCCACATCAATGCCGCGGACATCAGGCGACTCCGTCATGAGATAGTCGTAACCGGCATTGCGCAACAAGGAACGTCTCGTCAGGTCAAAGAGGCAGCTGTCATTCTCGACTTCCACCAAGGCGACCAAATCAGGGATACCTTCGTCTTGACACGAAAGAATCTCCTGCCCAATATGGTTCAGTTTTCGCCAATATCGGGCAGGAGTCCATCGTCTTTGTCCCTCAGGCAACCACTCAGTATCTTGTTTCAGCGAGTCATGACGACAGTCAAAGAGATTCTCGCAGTTCAGTTCAACGAGTGTGATCTGCGCCCCTACGGGACTAAATATAAAATAAGTAAGAATAAATAAAAGACTGCGCATCTAACAGACTTTCTCCAGTCGCTTCATCACCGAGAACATGAAGGCTGCCGACAGCAGGCAAAGCACGATGAACACGCTCCACACCACCCATAGGGGCAGTCCACCCCAGAGATAGGCGCTGACGCTGACGAGCTTGTTACCCAAGGCCGTAGACACAAACCAGCCACCCATACAGGCACCCTTGTACTTTGGAGGAGCTACCTTCGACACGAAGGAAATACCCATAGGCGACAGCAGCAGCTCAGCAAAGGTCAGGATGAGATAGGTGCCAATCAGCAGGTTTGGCGACACATCAGCCACATGGACAGCAACGGGATTACCGTCGGGGCCGGGAGTGGTCTGCGGCAGCGGAAGACCGAACGAGAAGAAGGCCATCAGACAGAAGGCGACGCCTGCCACCAGCATACCGTAGGCAATCTTACGCGGAGCGGTAGGCTCCTTGCCCTTCTTTGCCAACCAGCCAAACAGGGCCAGCGACACTGGTGTCAGGGCAACGACATAGAAGGGATTGAACTGCTGGAAGATGGGGGCGCTGACAGCCACGACGGCTTCCTGAATGTGATAGCTGAACACCAGGAACAGCACGGCCAGCACGATGACGAGGGCAGAGATGCCTTTCGTGCGACTGCTCTTGCTCTGGAACAGCGAGAAACCGGCATATACGATGAAGATGACTGCCACGAGATTCCACACGTTGAACGCCATACCCTGTACACCAACAGCCTCACGCGCCGTGAATTCATCGGCAAAGTAGGTGAGCGAGAGACCATTCTGATGGAAAGCCATCCAGAAGAAGATAACCACGGCAAACACCAGTCCCAGGGCAATCAGACGCTCCTTGGTCTCGGCAGGTGACAGGTCGTCGACAGCCATGCTGCCGTCGGCTTTCTTCGTACCTCCCTCCACATGGCGGAAAGTGCCTCGGAAGATATAGTAGATGGCAATGGAAAGCACCAGAGAAGCACAAGCCACAGCAAAGGCGAAATGATAGCTGTCGTTAACGCTGACACCCAGATTCTGCTGTGCCCACTCCATGATTTTCACGGCGGCAGTAGGTGCAAAGAGCGCACCGATGTTAATGGCCATATAGAAGATGGAGAATCCCGAGTCGCGCTTGTCCTTGTATTGCGGGTCATTGTAGAGGTCGCCCACCATCACTTGCAGGTTGCCTTTGAACATACCCGTTCCGAAGCCAATGAACAGCAGTGCTGCCAGCATGACGATGAGGGCAAAGGTATCACCTCCCAAAGGAACCGACAATAATACATAGCCGGCGAACATAATCATGATGCCCCATGTCACCATCTTGCCGAAACCGAACTTGTCGGCCATCCAGCCGCCAACGAGCGGGAAGAAATAGACGAGCATGAGGAAATCACTGTAGATTTCGCCAGCCCATCCAGCGTCAAGGCCATAGTTAGCCCTCAAAAACAATGCGAAGACGGCCAGCATCGTGTAGTAGCCGAAGCGTTCGCCAGTGTTGGCCAGCGCCAACGCGTAAAGTCCTTTTGGTTGTCCTTCAAACATAGTTTTTCTTTGTTTTAAGTTTTGAGTTTTATGTTTTTTATTTTTCGTTTTCGTTATCGTTAACGTTCCCGTTCCCGTTATCATTTCCGTTCAATTCTTTGTCTTGAAGACATCAAAGAGGTAGGACATCTTGACGACAATGGCTCCATGGTTTGACCTGGCAAAATAGTCGCTCTTGGAGTTGCCATAGATATTGCCAAGGCCGAAGTAGTAGCGTCCCTCAACCAGGAAGTGGCCAAGTTTAGGATGTGAATACTCCAAGCCAAGTCCGCCGGTAATGCCATAGTCGAATTTCTTTTCTACCGGCATGTCCTCTTGGGCCACCACCGTCGAGACGCGCTGATTCTGGGTAGCACGCCCATACTCCAGATTGGTGTCAGTTGACTCGTTGAGGAAACAGCCTATCTGGGGACCTAACTGTATGAAGAACTGGAAACCCTTCTCCTCGCGCCCCCACCCCATGCGTGCCAAGAGGGGCACTTGAAGATAGATCATGCGACGCTTGTAATACAACGGATTGGTTTTGTCGACGTCATCGACATAGTAGATTGGGTCGTTGTTGATATCCAGAATATCTTCGTTCCATCCCATCTGCGCGTAATTGAACTCTGCCGTGATGGCACAGATACTATTAAAATATTTCTCAGAGGTATAACGCACGGACAGACCGCCAGTTATGCCACCCATCATCTTCTGAGGCACGCTGGGAACAAAAGAAACCTTGTCCATCACATAACCGCCATTGACACCAATGGCCAGGTTGTTACGATAGACGCCCACCTGTGCGCACAGTGCTGTTGGTAAAAAGGTAAGAAGGTAGAAAAGTAAAATACATCCTACCCTCCTTTGTACCTTATTATATAGATTGAAAGCCATTGTATATTGTTCCCTTTTTACTTTTTTATTGTTTTAACTTTTAGAACTTGATGGTTTCAACCGTCTGGTCTGGTGTATAGTGTACGAACATCATGGCACGGTTCTGCATACCGCCATTGCCGATGCGCTCGAAATGCAGCGGAGTCTGAAGCGGCGTATAGCCTACCATGCTCGAAGAGCCGTTGAAACGCTTGCCATACAGGTGGAGTCCCTTGATGAAGAAGTAGGCCTGGTCGAAGCCCGTTGCAGCAAAGCGGGCATGATAGCGCTGCATGTCTTGCTGGAAATTGTGGCGATACTTCTGGGCAAAGCGCGTGGTGCGCAGCGACAGCGGGTCCATGTAGTAAGTTGTCGGGATATAGACATCATACTTATAGTAGTTGTCTAAATGGTTACGGGTGTACATCAACCATTCAGGATAGCCAAAGACGGTGATCTTCAGCCGCGGATTCTGAATCATCATCCCGTTGAGCTTGGCAAAGACGACGTTGAGTTCTGCTGAACGGCTGGTATTGAGTACAACAATGTTGTGGTCGGTAGTCGAGAAGCACTTCATGAAGGAACTCTCGCTGGAACGCAGGTTCGTGATGGAATATTCTACCCCCTCTTGCTCAAGCTTACGGCGAAGGGCTGTGGTGAAAGGGCCTTTGGTACTCGTCGAGTCGTTGCAGTCGATGATGACGGGATGAGACTTTTGGAAACGCTGATAGAAGCGATAGACAAAAGCCTCATTGAGGGTCTTGCCGTTCTGGTAAACCTGATAGAGCTGGGGATTGTCGTAAATCTCCGTAGAATTGATGGAGAACGGTATCAGTACCGATATACCATGGGTTTTGGCAAAGTCACCCAACGCCTTCACCTGCTTAGAATACAGAGGGCCGATAATCAAGTCGCGGTCTGCAGCATGTTCATCCAGCAGCGTCACGCGGATGTCCGCACCTTCAGCCACATTCCATGCCCGTATGTCGGTGGAAATGCCCTCTGCACGCAGACTGTCACAAGCCATCAGTACGCCACGGTAGTACTCTACCATCCGCTTGCCGTCACCGTTTACATCATGCAACGGCAACATGACACCGATGCGCAGCGACCGTTGCCGCATGTCTTGCTCCACCTTCTTGGCAGGCTGTAGCGTCGACACGACCATGGTCTTCTGCTGTTTAGGTTGGGGTTCCGTCCCTGTTGCATAGGGAATGAGGACTATATCACCCTTTTTGAGTTCATAGCCGGGTTTGTTCATTTCAGGATTGGCATTGATGAGTTCCTGGATGGTTACACCATACTCACGGGCTATGCCAAAAATGGTTTCCTTACGTTTCACCTCATGCCGTTTCTTAATCATCTGTTCCTGAGCAACAGCTGAAACGATGCCCAGTGAGAAAAGGCTCAACAGCAGAAAGTATCTGAATATTTGCTTCATCATCGTAGATAAATTGTCTTTTGCGCTACAAAAGTACAAAAAAGATGCGTAAGTACGACCTTTTTTTTATATTTTTGTATAATTTATCCACGTTTCGCATATATATTAAGGGTAAAGTGAATAGTGAAAAGTGAATAATTTCCTACCGGGCTCCCTTCGACTACATTGGGCGGTAGCAAATTCTTCACTCTTCACTAATCACTTTTACCTTCTACTTGTTCAAATCTTTTCCAGTGCCTGAGCCAGGTCTTCGATGATGTCGTCAATGTGCTCGGTACCTATTGAGAGGCGTATGGTCGATGGCGTGATGTGCTGTTCGGCCAGTTCCTGTTCGCTCAGCTGTGAGTGCGTGGTAGTATAAGGATGAATCACCAGGCTCTTCACGTCGGCCACGTTAGCCAGCAGCGAGAATATCTGCAAGGCATCAATGAACTTCCAGGCCTCATCCTGTCCGCCCTTGATCTCGAAGGTGAAGATGGAACCGCCACCATTGGGGAAGTACTTTTGGTAAAGGGCATGGTCGTGATGGCTCTCCAATGCCGGATGGTTCACCTTGGCCACCTTCGGATGCTTGGCAAGGAAGTCGACTACCTTCAGGGCATTCTCTACATGGCGCTCGACACGCAGACTCAGGGTCTCGACACCCTGCAACAGGATGAAGGCATTGAACGGAGAGATGGCGGCACCAGTGTCACGCAGGATGACGGCACGAATGCGGGTGACGTAGGCGGCAGCTCCGACAGCGTCAGCAAACACGATGCCGTGGTACGAGGGGTCGGGCTTGGCCAGTGTCGGGAATTTGTCGGGGTTGGCCTTCCAGTCGAACTTGCCGCCGTCGACTATGACACCACCTAATGAAGTACCGTGACCGCCCAGGAACTTCGTAGCCGAGTGAACCACGATGTCGGCGCCATGCTCCAAGGGACGAATGAGATAAGGTGTGCCGAAGGTGTTATCCACGATGAAGGGGATGCCATGCTTGTGGGCGACGGCAGCCACACCTTCCAGGTCAAGCACGTCAGAGTTGGGGTTGCCGAAGGTCTCAGCATATACTACTTTTGTGTTGGGTTTGATGGCGGCTTCAAGGGCTTCGAGGTCGTTCACGTTGATAATGGTATTCGAAATGCCCTGCGTGCTGAGGGTATGGGTAATCAGGTTGTACGAACCGCCGTAGAGGTTGTCGGCAGCCACGATATGGTCACCAGCCTGCACGATGTTCTGCAGGGCGTATGTGATGGCAGCGGCACCAGAGGCCACGGCCAGTCCGGCCACACCACCCTCAAGGGCAGCCACGCGGTCCTCGAAGACTCCCTGCGTGGAGTTGGTCAGACGACCATAGATATTACCTGCATCGCGCAGACCAAAACGGTCGGCAGCATGCTGTGAGTTACGGAACACGTACGACGTGGTCTGATAGATGGGTACTGCACGGGCGTCAGTTGCGGGGTCAGCCTGTTCTTGGCCTACATGGAGTTGCAAAGTCTCAAAACGATAATTCTTCTTACTCATAATCTTATCCTTTCTTTTATTTAATTAGTGTTGTTCTATGTTGTCCAAGTTGTCGTTTTATGTTCTTTTCGACGCTGCAAAGGTACGAACTTTAGAAATATCCACCAAAAATCTTGCGTAATTCAGAAAATATACCTAAATTTGCAGCCAAGAAAGAAAATCTATCCAAACGAGGCATCCGCAACGCCTCTTAATAGAATAAAACTCTATAATATGGCTGAAATCTTAGACGAAACTGACCTGCAGATATTGAGAACGCTGCAAAAAAACGCGAAATTGACCACAAAAGAGCTGGCCGATGCCGTCCATCTGACCCCTACCCCAGTGTTTGAGCGACAAAAACGGTTAGAGAAGAAAGGCTACATCAAAAAGTACATAGCCGTGCTCAACCCAGAGAAACTGAACCAGGGGCTGCAAGTGTTCTGCAAGGTAAAACTCAAGCAAATCAACCACGAGATAGCCGATGCCTTTGTCAGAAAGATTAACCGCATCCCGGAAGTGACAGAATGCTACAATACGTCTGGCGCTTACGACTATCTGCTGAAGGTGCGTGCTGCCGACATGAAACAATACCAGGAGTTTATCCTTAACAAACTTGGCGAGATAGAAAGCCTGTCATCCATCGAAAGCACCTTCGTCATGAGCGAAGTCAAACAGAACTACGGCATCAACATCTGACCAGTGGACTTGACTGGCAGTTTGCATCAATATACTCATAAGATGATAATAAAATTCCTAACGTTGCAAATAAATACACAACAAATATGAATGCTATTGAGAAGAAAATACGAAGTACAGGCGTTATCATGCCTGGTAATGTTCTGAGGATTAATAATTTTCTGAATCAACAGATTGAGATTGACGTCATGCGCTATATCGGGCAGGAGTTCAAGAAGCGCTTTGAAGGGTCTGAAGCTACCAAGATTCTGACCATCGAAGCCAGTGGCATTGCCATTGCCACCATGCTGGGTCTCTATCTCGACCTGCCTATCGTCTTCGCAAGAAAGCAGGCGGTCCTCACAATGACTGACAACCTGTTAATCTCGCAGGCCAACTCATATACACACAAGCAGCAGAACAAGGTGTTTGTCCCCGCAACCTTCGTTGCACCTACTGATAAGTTTCTGATTGTGGATGACTTCATTGCCGAGGGCGAAGCCACACGTGCCCTCATCGACATTGTCAATCAGGGAGGTGCAACAGTTGCCGGCATTGGTATTGTGGTAGAGAAAGGTTTTCAGAAAGGCGGCAGGGAACTGCGTGCTGAAGGCTACCACTTAGAGTCGTTAGCCATCATTGACGAGATGGATTACGAGACCCAGACCATCCGTTTCCGCGACCAGGACTGAGCCATAAGACAAGATTGAAGTGGACCTGAAAGGGGCAGACTTCCAGAAGCGACTCGTATGGAGAACAAACGAAGGTTTTAATCACTCATATCACATTAAATTAAAAGTGTTGTGAGATTTTTGCAGGATAATGGAAATGACCCACGATTTGTTGCATTTCTCAATAATAATGTGTAACTTCGCGACAAAATCATGAACTTATGGATATGGAAGAGAAAGAACTGAAAGCAAAAGATATACCAATGGGGTATCCATTGTGTTTCAATAGTGAGTGTGGGAATAAAGACAGATGCATGCATTGCGCCAGTTCGGGATAAGATTAGAACAAAGAGAGTTGATTGGTGTCCTCAATACAATACCCCTGAATAGCCTCAGGTTTGTTGTCGAAGAAACAATATGCACCAAGTGCAGCGATGAGGTTCATCA